>Ga0194132_10000636_pt1 | contig 71611 bp, 53 predicted proteins | sample TA2KigOf80mmetaG_FD_148612 | JGI IMG/M metagenome (GOLD analysis project Ga0194132, IMG submission 148612) | Freshwater microbial communities from Lake Tanganyika, Tanzania - TA2015054 Kigoma Offshore 80m | ecosystem: Environmental > Aquatic > Freshwater > Lake | place: Tanzania: Lake...
ACCAATGCCACTGCCTGGCTGAATTTCCCAAACACAGCCCTGCGATAACCGGCTCGGACTTCGCCGACGCCCTGCTCGAATGAGGGTGAGAATCCTCCGCCTCCAACGATGCTCAGACCGACGATCTCTTGAGATTCGACTGAGGCTGTGCCATTGTCTGAAGCACGGGCTTATTCGTCTATCAGGAGTATGTGCCATGTTGAATCGACGGATCGTTTTGGGACTGGTTGGCTTGCTCTGTGGTTGGATCATCGCTTCCACCGCCTGGGCCGCCGGCACCAGCGGCACAATTGATTCTGTCGCCGCGAATGGCAAGAAGATCACGGTCCAACCCAGTGGTGACAAACCCAAGCGAGTGTTTTCGATTGCCGATAGCGTCAAGCTGACCATCGACGGGAAAGCGGCCAAACTGAGCGATCTGAAGGTCGGGCAGCAGATCTCCGTCTTCACCAACAGCAGCGACATGGTCACGAGCGTCATCGTTCGCAACGAAAAAGAAAAGACAGACGCCCCGCCAACTCCAAAGACGATACCCAAGCCCAAGAAGACTGAGCCAGCCGCTGAAACTTCCAGTGACGAAAGCGGCGGCGGCAAGCCAGGGGACTCGCCACAATTTCGCGGCCCGCGCCGTGATGGTCACTCCGCCAACGGCAGCAACATTGCCAATCGTTGGCCGTCTTCTGGACCCAAACCAGCTTGGTCAGCAGGCGGACTTGGCGCGGGCTTTGCCGCCGTCTCCGTCGCCAATGGCCGAGTCTTCACGATGGGCTTGGTCGGCAACGACGAGAAAGTGTTCGCACTCAACGAGCGTGACGGCCGCCCTGCTTGGTCCGTATCGACAGGTGGCGACGCCTATCGGAATGGCACCGGTGATGGGCCACGCTGCACGCCAACCGTCGATGGCGACCGGGTCTATGCCTTGGGAGCCAACGGGGATCTGGTTTGCTTGGAAGCACGCAACGGTCAAAGACGCTGGCACAAAAACATTCTCCGTGAGTTCGATGGCGCCAACATCCAATGGGGCATTTGCGAGTCTCCACTGATCGACGGCGAGAAAGTCATCGTCACACCCGGCGGTCGTGGAGCCACGATGGTCGCGCTCAACAAGGCCAACGGCAACGTGATTTGGAAGTCGCGAGCCCCTGGCGATCCGAAAGCCGGCTACGCCTCGGCCATTGCCGTCGATGTGGGTGGAGTGCGGCAATACGTCAACTTCACCGCTCGCGGCCTGGTCGGCGTCCGAGCCAACGACGGTGAGTTCCTCTGGCAAAACAGCACCTCGGCAAACGGGACCGCCAACTGTTCCGCTCCCGTGTTTCACGAGAACCACGTCTTCTACGGTTCCGGCTACGGCACGGGCGGATCGTGTCTGCGGCTCGAATCCAACGGCAATACCACGCGCGTCGAAGAACTCTATAAAACCAAAGACATGAAGAACCATCACGGTGGCATGGTCGTCGTGAACGGTTTTCTCTACGGCTGCGACGAGAACATCCTGACCTGCCTCGATCTGCTTTCCGGCAAGGTCATGTGGAAGGAACGCTCGCCCGGAAAAGGCTCGATCACATTCGCAGACGACATGCTGATCATCCGTAACGAACAAGGCCCCGTCACGCTGATCGAAGCCAATTCGCAACGCTACGTCGAGAAGGGAAACTTCGACCAACCCAACCGCAGTCGCCGCCAATCCTGGGCCTATCCGGTCGTCGCCAACGGACACCTGCTGTTGCGAGACCAAGAGACCCTTCTTTGCTACGATATCCGCCGGTAATTTCTGGCACAGGCGGTTCGCCTGCATTGCATCTTTCACAACTCAACACGAATGGACGCACCCCATGAGCACTGAGGCTGTCACGACACCCGCCACCGACCTGAATTCCCGCAAGCAACTTATTCGTGGACAAGCCCACGCCAATCGCAACGCACAACTCGACAAGGATGAGATCAGTCGCCGTATCGTTGCGTCCTTTATGGCTCAATCGGAGTACGCCGCTGCACGTGTTGTGATGTTTTACGTCGATGTCCGCTCCGAGGTCAGGACTCGCCATGATCTCGAAGCCGCTCTGCAAACGGGCAAGAAGATCGTCGTGCCGTACTGCGTCGATGGCGAACTTGAGCTGTTCCATCTGGAGTCGATGGATGAACTCGAATTGGGCATGTACCGCATCCTCGAACCACGCGCCGAGTTGCGTGGCGTCCCCACAAAACGAGTCGAAGTCGAAGAACTTGACCTGATCATGGTTCCTGGCGTCGCCTTCGATCGGCGAGGCGGTCGCACCGGTCATGGCAAAGGTTACTACGACAAGCTGCTGGAACACGCTCGTGCCGACACGCCGCTGATCGCGCTGGCCTTCGAGTGCCAGCTCTTTCCCGAAATCCCAATGCAGTCGCACGACATCTTCATGGACAAGGTCGTGACCGAGGCCGCTGTCTACGTGGGGCTGGGCCGTCGTGGCGATGCAGAGTCGTCCGCGCCGTCGAAGCCGCGCTAGGGCGGACGCAGTGCAAAGTGCAGAGTGACGACTGCAAAGTGCAAAGTGACCACCGGCAGAATGGTTAGCATTTTTCACTTGGTATTTTCAGTCTCATCATTTCCTCGACCAAGATCACTGAGCCACATGAGCACACTTTCCGCACATGGCTGCGAGATCGAAGACACCTACGCCGAAGCGTTCCGCAGCATCTACGCCGAGATTCTCGTGACCGCGCGCGATCGCAAGTGGCTGCAACACGCGGTCGATAAGGCAACCGGCCACGCCAGCAGCACGATCTTTTGCGACTGCGAAGCGGGCGTCGATCGCTTTGTCGGGCCGGGCGGCGATCAGTCGTTCGCGACGCCGGACGGTCGGCCGGGAGCGATCATTCAGATGCACGTTCCGCGGTTCCGCAAAGATCGCGAGCCGGCCCTCGAACGTTCTCTGCTGACGCGCGTCAGCCAGAACGTTCTGACCTGTCCGACCACGGCCTGCTTCAACCTGCTTGATACCGAGTCGTACTTCAAGCTCGGCCGCAAAATCGCCTTCTTCGGCGATGGCTATCAAACACGAGTCACTCGTTACGGCCGCAAGATGTGGGCGATCCCGATTCTCGGCGGCGAGTTCGTGCTCGATCGCCGCTTCGGTTTTCGGGACGGCATCATGGGTGGCAACCTCTGGTTCATGGGCGAGTCGATCGACTCCGCCATCGAAGCCACCGAACGGGGTGTCACCGCCGTCGAGAAAGTCCCTGGCGTCATCATGACCTTCCCTGGAGGAATCGCTCAAAGCGCATCGAAAGCCGGTAGTAAATACTCATTCCTGATCGCCAGCACGTATCAACAATACTGCCCGACACTGCGCGAGAAGCTCGGAGCCGAATGCCGTTTGCCTCCGAACGTCAACTCGATCATGGAAATCGTGATGAACGGCCGCGACCTCGAAACGATTTCGGTCGCGACCCAAGCCGCCATCGCTGCCGCCCGCACGACACCCGGTCTGGTGAAGATTACCGCCGGCAATTACGGCGGCCGGCTCGGCAAGTCGTTCATTTATCTGCATCCGCAGGCGAACGCGAACGCGACCTGAAAATCGCAATCGCGATGGCGCAAGCGACTGCGATTGGCGTCCAGTATTTGGGCCCGAATACGACCGTCCCGTTGAGCATCATCACCAGCCAGATGCCGTGACGCGCAGCGCCCAGCGGCGGAATTTCAGGACGTCGAAATTCACGGAAAGCATCGCTCAGCCAGTACGCGACGAAGGCGAAGTTGACGAAGACGGTCCACGGCCATTCCACGCCGAAGACTCGGCGAGTTTCCATCGCCGTGTGCCGCATCGCGTTGCCCAGGCTCCAGCAATGTCCGATTCCCATCGCGACGATGACGTGTGCCACACACGCCAATGCACCGATCAGCCAACTCCAGCGGATCACTCGATCTCGCAAACCGAATGAGCGGCCGGACGCATCGACGAGCACTCGCAACAACCAGGCGGCCACGGCGATCCAAATCGTCAGACGGATCGACCAGAATCCGGGAGTCTCAATCATGGCAAGACGCCCAAGGGATTACTTCTTGGAATCGGCCGGCTGCTTTGCCTTCTGTTTGGCAATGTACACCTTGGCCTTGGCTTCCATCGCGGGAGCCTTCAGTCCGACAGTCTTCGCCTCGGCGAGTGCGGCATCGTAGGTCAGGCCGCCATCGAGCACCCGATGCGCCAGCCACACCGCTCCGACGCGATTCGCCGATGCGCAGTGCAGCAGCAGTGGGCGTTGCTCTTTTTCATTAAGCAGCTTGCGGAGCTTGTCAAAGTTCTCGTCCGTCAGCGAATCGGGCGAGGCGATCGGGACGTGGTGATATTCGAGGCTCAGCCCTTTGAGGATTTTCTGGGCGTTGCTGTTTTTCGTTGAGCAGCTTGCGGAGCTTGTCAAAGTTCTCGTCCGTCAGCGAATCGGGCGAGGCGATCGGGACGTGGTGATATTCGAGGCTCAGCCCTTTGAGGATTTTCGCTTCATCGAAATCCATCTCCTCTTTAGTTCGCAGATTGAGGACGGACTTCACGCCTCGTTTTTTGAATTCTTGAAAGTCCTCGGCCGTTGGTTGACCCGCGAGAAAAATGTCATCGAAAGCGTGCAATTGTTTGACCGAACCACATTTGGCCGGTTCAAGTTTCTTCAGCGTCTCGATTTTCTGTGGCTTGTCCTCCGAAACCGCGACTGAGGCACAGAACGCCACGGCGACGAACAGCAGGCGAGCGATCATGAGAATTCCCTTTGAGGACGGCGAAGCAGAAATCCAAACCGGCGTTGACGCGCCGCACTCCCAATCAGTCCGGCAGCGGTTGGCCTTTTGTCTCCGGCGCGAACCAGATGATGCCCATTCCGATGACGTAGATGAAACTCATGGCCGAGCAGGCCAATGGGTAACCTCCGGCAAAATCGTGTCCGAGGATGTTGGTCGTGGGGACTTTCGTCAGCAGGCCAGCCTGCAGAGCGCCGATCGCCGCCAGGATGCGGCCGAAGTTGAATGAGAATCCCTGCCCGGTGGCTCGAACTTTCGTCGCGAACAGTTCCGGCAGGTACAACGGCAGCCAACCGTAAAACGCCGCCGTGCAAGTCCCGGCCAGGAAGCAGGTGACGAGAAAGAATGTGCCGTACTCCGTATTGCCCTGGAAGAACAGCAGCGCCGTGGCCAGCGAGCAGATGCACATCCCGAAGTAAGTCATGCGCCGCCCGAGCCAGTCACCGATCAGTGCAGCGGCGATCGTCCCGATAATCGCTCCGATCGCCAGACAAATCTGCGTGTGCTCGCGAGCGAACGGCACGTCCGTCCGGCCTTGCGTCAGTTTACCCGCCCAGGCCGGAGCCCACTGCGTCGAACCCCAGGTCCCCAACAGCGCAACACCGCTCAAGCAGGCTCCCAGCAGCATGCGCCGCAGAGTTGGCTTCCAGATGTCCGCTTCCGCGGTGATTCCACTGAGGGCAAATGTTCGTTTCAGAAACTGCATCACCGGGAAGACATATCCGACCGTAGCAATCGTCAGTCCAATCAGCGTCCCCACAATTCGTGCCGCGAGACCAACGTCGTTTGACCAGACGTAGATGATCACCGCCGGCCCCACCGCTCCGACAAACACCCCCAGCAGATCGCGAGTCGCCCACTGCGACGTCGAACCGCGACCCTTTTCTTGCTCCCATTTGTGGGATTCGGGGACGAACAGTCGAAAGAAAAACGTCAGCAGCGCGGGAGTCGCGCCGAGAATCATCATCAGCCGCCAACCCTTGAAGGCCACGAGCGATTTGCAGGTCTCCGCTGACAAACCGAGCGTGAGGAGCCATTGCTCCATGTTTCCCAGGATCGACGTCAGTCCCATGCCGATCACACCGACCAGCAGATAGCCGACGTTTGCCGCGGCTCCGATCAAACCGGCCATTAACGCTCGCGAGCGATTCGGCCAGACCTCCATGACCAGTGCCACACCCAAAGCCCACTCGCCACCCATGCCCAACGAGGCGATGAACCGCATCACGGCGATCTGCAACGGCGACGCGACAACACCGCACAACCCGGTGAAGATCGCGTACGTCGCCACGGAGAGCGACATCGCACGCACGCGACCAATGCGATCCCCCAGCCAGCCGAACACCACTCCACCGGTCGCGGCACCGACCAAAAAGACCGCGATCACCACGCCGAAATAAAACCCGATCAGAGCCTCTTGAGCTTCCGTCGGTTTCCCCGTGAAGCCCATCAAGTCCTGGATGGCCGACCGGCCGACCATCGAGAACAGTCCCATCTCGAAGCCGTCGAACATCCAGCCCAGCAGTGCGGCGGTCAACGCCAGATACTGCCCCGCCTTGGTGATCTGCCGGGGACTCTCGGTCGAAGAACTCATGCGCGGTCGCCTTTCGTGCTGGTGATGCGTGACGAAGAGGCGACAGCATATCGCGACAGTGACAAAGGGTCAGGGGCTAGGGGTCAAAGCAATTGCCTTGATCCTGGCTCCTCATCCCCAGCTCCTAATTCCTCGACTACGCCAGTGCGGCCAGCAACGCGGCCGACAACGTAAAAGTCGTGTCGATCTCGTTGGTCGGATCGAAGACTGTGTCGCTCCCTTCACCGGGGTTGATGGTGTCGAAGCTGCCTTGGCCATTGAGGGAATCGTCTCCTTCGTCTCCGAGCAGTACGTCCCGACCGGCGCCACCGGCCATCGTGTCGTTGCCGTCACCGCCAGTGAGCGTGTCGTTGCCGGCAGCTCCATTTATGACGTCGTCGCCGTTGCCACCCCCAAGTAGATCGTTGCCATTCAGGCCATCGAGCGTGTCATCGCCGTCGCCGCCGCTGATCGTATCGTCGCCGTCGTGACCGACGATCGAGTCATTGCCGTCATCGCCGTCGAGCTTGTCATTGCCGTTCTCGCCGGTGATCGTGTCGTCGCTGCCACCTCCACGAACCGTATCGTTTCCGAGATTGCCATTGAGGCTGTCTGCTTCATTGCCGCCGAGGATTGAGTCGTTACCGTCACCGCCATCGACGACATCGGTCCCGTCACCGGCATCGATCGAGTCGTTCCCTGCCTCGCCGTTAATCGTGTCCGCACCGACATCTCCCGTCACAGAGTCATCCCCCGCGCCGGCATTGACACTGTCGGCACCGTCTCCGGCGAGGATGCGATCGTTGCCGGTCCCACCCAGGATCGTGTCGTCACCCAGTCCACCGAAGATCAGATCGTTGCCCCCTTGACCATCCAGCACATCGTCGCCGTCGCCGCCGTTGAGCGAATCAATGCCGGCGCTGCCGGTCAGCGAGTCATCGCCGAGTCCGCCGACTAACGACACGCGGATGAGGCCAATATTCGCGCCGTTCGAGTTGATCGTGTCGTTGCCGTCACCACCATCAATCGTCAGCAACGTCGCCGTCTGCACTCGATCGAGCGCATTAATGGTGATCGTGTCGTCTCCGTCGCCCGCCAAAATGTCCACCACTTGAATGATCGGCGAGACGTTGAGCACCGCCGACCCATCCGTGATTCGCAGTTGCCCATTGGCCTGCGACACGACAAAGTTGTTCGCCACCGCCGTCCCCTGCACGCGGACACGATCGTAGCCAGATAGACTCGACAACGTGTCGACGCCGTCACCGTTTCCGTTCCAGACGTAGGTGTCGGAGCCATCGCCACCTTTCACGAGATCGTTGCCACCCTGGCCATCTACGGTGTCGTCGCCAAGCTCACCATCGAGCGTGTCAGCACCTGCGCCACCTAATATCGAATCATTGCCGGCTCCTCCGAGCAGCGAGTCGTTCCCGGCCATGCCGTTGAGAAAATCATTGCCGATACTTCCGAGGAGCGTGTCATTGCCGCTGCCGCCCAACAGGGTGTCCCGTTCCAAATCCGCCGCGCCGCCGCCGGGAATAGTAGGCGGTGGAGGCGGTGGAGGTGGTGGAGGTTCAACTTGAGGCAGGGTGCCGTAGAACGAGATCTGCCAGGAATCGAACGTGCCCACCGTCCCTGATGCTAAATCGCGAACCTGCAGAGTCCAGGTGCCGAGCGTGGATTCGTCCCAGTGGCGTGCCGAGGTGAATAACCAATTCCTGTAGTCGTCGTTAGGGTCATTGCGGTCTTCGGCGAGGACCGACTGCGTTCCGTCGGGAGACGTGAGGATGACTTCCAATTGGCCTCGGACGCTGTGTGTGGTGTTAAACGTGACCTCAACCCATTCGACGCTGATGTCCTCTGTCACGTTCACTGGAGATGAGACGCCGCTCAGGTTGTTGTCAGGAATTGTTGAATTTACGGCAATTGTAGGCGAAACAACCGTGATTTCGGCATCCACGTTGACATGTGTGATCGCCGCATTGACCGCAGCCAAGGCGTCGATCGCTCCGAAGCCGTATTTGTGGTTCACCAAATGTCCGGCACCGTTGAGAACCCAATCCGAATCGGTGGGGTGATTCTGTTCGGCGGTGTTCACCAAGATGTGTTTGATATCTCGATAGGACAGATTCGGATTGGCTTGAAGCATGAGCGCGATTACGCCGGAGACCAGCGGGGTAGAGGAAGAGGTGCCGTCGAAGTCATCGCGATAATCTCCTGGATCAGCACCGGCATTACCGATCAGATCGGTTGTCGTGATCCCGTCCGGACTTGTTCCTGGAACGCCTCGCGAGTAAGCGGTGACCAAAATCGGCGCGCCCGGCTCGCTGTAGGATGCCTGAACGCCATCGTCATCCACGGCAGCAACAGCGATCACGAACCGCGAATTGGCGTAACCGTCATAGTTAACGTTGTCATTGTTACCGAGACCGTTGCCGGCCGCCCAAGTGAAGACACTCCCCAAGCCTCCGCGTCCGTTCGCCGTACCATTTTGAAGTGCGGCCAATGCCAACGGGCCGGGAAAGTCTAAACTCCGGCCATCGTCAGGTGGTCCCCAGCTGTTGTTGTAAATGTCGATGTCTTGATTCATGAAGCTGAGCGCGTTGCCTTCAAGCAAATCGGTTTGCCCAAAGGCCACGAGCCGCAATCCAGCCAATGACGCACTTGGCGCCGAGCCTGTGCCCCCCAGTGAGTTGAATCCTCTCGCGGCCGCAACTCCAGCGACAGCCGTGCCGTGACTGTCACCACCTACCGGCGTCGGATCAGAGTCATTGCCGATGAAATCAAAACTCAAGGCTGAAACATAATTCGGATTCAGATCTTCGTGTGCGTGCTGCAGACCATCATCCACGATGCCGATAACGACGCCCGTGCCGAGGAAGTTGTCCCACGCTTGTACCACGTTCGCGTCCGCCCCGACGGTGCCTCCTGTCTGGCCAGTGTTTCGAAGATGCCACTGATCAGGGAACAGCGGATCGTTGGGAATTGCCCGCGTCGAGACCTCACTGCCGACCAGCGGATAAAAAAACGCGACGTCCTTGTGTTTCTCCAACTCCGCTCGGAGATGCGTCGCCTTCTCGGCATCGGGCAGTGTCACTAAATAGGTGTTCTCAATATGTCCGGTGGCCACAAGTGGCAAGATGTCGAGCGAATTGGCGAAAGCGAGCGATGAAACGCCAGTATTGAGCGACACGATCCATTGCTTCGGTTTGGTTTGCGGGTCGGCGGCGACCTCGGTCGTGATACGGCGTGCCGTCTCTACGAACCGAGCTTTTTGTATCCGGTCCAGATCACGGGCTGACGCGATTCCGCTCGACGCGCCATCGTTATCGAGAATCGTGACGTCGCAAACTGCGTTTTCCAGCAGCGAATTTTGTGGATTGCTCAGGAGGATGCGGAAGGTTTTCGTGCCCTCCAGCAGCGTGTCACCCAAAATGGAAATAGTGATCGACTGCGTGGTCACTCCCGGAGCGAACGTCAGTTGACCGCTCTTGGCGACGTAATCGCTGTCTGCCAGCGCAGTCCCGTTCTCGGTGCGAAACGACACGCGAATCGTCTGCAAACTTGCTTCCGCCAAAGTGACATTCAGTGTGGCGATGGTTGACCCCGTGTCTCCTTCCGTGACCGAAGCTGACGCGGCGATAGACACGGCGGAACCAAGGCTCTGCAGGAGGTCGTTGCCGGCTCCACCATCGACCGAATCAACGCCCCCACCGCCGAACAACGTGTCGTTGCCGGCTTGTCCCAGAACTGTGTCATCGTCCAACCCTCCCGACAGCAGATCGTTTCCCGTGCTGCCGAGCAGCGAGTCGCCCCCCGCGCCGCCGATGGCTGTGTCATTACCCGCCCCGGCCGAGATCGTGTCGTTGTCTGCACCGCCGTCGATCGCATCATCACCCGTTTCGCCCAACAAACTGTCCGCCCCGTCGTCGCCGTTGAGCGAGTCGTTGCCGGCGCCGCCGTTGATCGTGTCGAGGCCATCGCCGCCGGAGACAGTGTCGTTCCCAGTCCCGCCGAGAATCGAATCGTTTTCCGCGCCACCCAGCAACGAATCATTACCGTTGTCGCCGCTGAGTGTGTCGTTGTCCGCGTCGCCGTTGAGCGTGTCGCTGCCGTCGCCGCCATTGAGCGAATCAAAGCCGGCATCGCCGAAGACACGATCGGCTCCGTTCCCGGCGATGACGGTGTCGTTCCCCGCATCTCCGTGAATCGAGTCCGCGCCGTCTCCACCGAACACCGAGTCGTCGCCTTCCTGACCGGAAAGCGTGTCGTTGCCGTTGCCACCTTCCAGCGTGTCACCCGCCAACGCACCCGTGATTGAGTCGGCTCCGTTGCCCCCGATCAAGCTGTCGGCGAATTCGCTGCCGAAGATCGTGTCGCTGCCATCGCCGCCGTTGACGGTGACAGTCAACGCCGCATCGAAGGCGGCCGTCGTGACGTTCGTGAGATCGATTCGGTTCGGCCCATCACCACCGAAGACGCTGATCGATGTCAGCGAGCTGACCGCAATCGTCGGAGTTGCGATCACCAGCGAGCCGTTCGACAGCACTTCGAGATTCCCCGAAGCGTCCGCTTGAATCGTGACGTTGTCGCTGCTCTCCAACTGTACTAGAAGCTCGGTGTCGTTGATGATCAACGGAGTGACCGCCAGCAAACAGCGAGGTTCGAGCAACTCGGCGAGGCGGTGTGCTTGTGGAACCGGTGCGGCTCGGCGAGCGGAATGTCGGACGCAGCGCGCACGAAGTGAGCGTAACCAAGATTGAAGCGACATGGGGCTGGGCTTCCGTTGGCTGAAGTTCGCCCGCCTTTTCAAGCCGACGAACTGGGCAATCGAAGTTGTCACCCCAAAACGCTCACGCCAACGTCCTTGATTCGTCGGTGCGGCGCGGTCCGCAGGCTGGGCACGCTTGCTGGTCCTTGGTCCGGCAAGAGTCTCCAACCGTCAAGACAGAGTAGGGGTGTCGTGTTGATCGACCACAACGCTCGTGACGCTGACGACGTGTTGTGCCGAGGAATCCGATTTCTCACGATTGCTCGCCGTCAGGCACTTTGATTCGCAAGCGAGGCAGGACCGCCGCGACTGCTGCATTCCGATTGATAATTGCTGCGCGAGTAATCGTCGAAAAGCATACAGCCGGAATATCAGGACTTCGTGGTACGGTCCCGCTTGACGATTATGCTGCGTTGAGTTGCTCTGCCGGTTGTGCCATATTGCAGCGCTCGTACAACCGGAATTTTTGGAATAATTTCACCAATCTTGTTGGGCCCAAGAATCCCAAGGCTCAACTACCGCAAACATATTTCCTCCCAGACTGACCCTTTGGATTGATGCGTGGCACTCGCAGATTCGATCCCCTGGAAAGTTCCAATTATGCCGAAGAAGACCATCGCCGACATCGATGTTCGCGACAAAGCCGTGCTTACCCGGGTTGATTTCAACGTCCCGCTCGACGGCCAGACAATTACCGACGATCTCCGCATCCGTATGGCGATTCCGACCATTCAGTCGGTGCTTGACCGCGGCGGCCGAGCCATCCTGATGAGCCATCTGGGGCGTCCAGAAGGCAAAGGCCCTGAGCCGGTATTCAGCCTGAAGCCGGTTGCTGTGCGACTCTCGGAATTGCTTGGCCGACCGGTCATGTTCGCCACCGACACTGTCGGGTCGGATGCTCAAGCGAAAGTGATGTCATTGGCCAACGGCGGTGTGCTGTTGTTGGAAAACGTCCGTTTCAATGCTGGCGAGGACGAGAAGTCCTTCAAAAAGAAGACAGGCCAATCCAATGATCCCGAGTACTTCAATGCTCTCGCACGGTTCGGCGACGTCTACTGCAATGACGCCTTCGGAACGTGTCACCGAGCCGAAAATGCCTCGATGCACAACGTTCCCAAAGCGATGACCGGCAAGCCGAAGGTCATGGGCTTCCTGGTTGAGAAGGAAGTGAAGTACCTCGAAGAGGCCATCGCGAATCCAGCTCGCCCGTTCGTGGCGATCCTCGGTGGCAAGAAGGTCAGCGACAAGATCGGCGTCATCCAAAATCTGCTGCCGAAGTGCGATCAAATCCTGATTGGCGGAGCCATGGCCTACACGTTCGCGCTCGCGAAAGGGCTGAAGATCGGTAAGAGCTACGCCAAGTCCGAAGACGTGCCGCTCGCCCAAAAACTGTTGGCCGAAGGCGCCGCCAAGATCGTGCTGCCGATCGATAACAACGCCTTCGACAATTTTGTGTGGGACAACTACACGGCTGATCCCAGCCGAACGAAAGTCTTCCCCTTTGGCGAACTGGCTGACAGCTTTGAAGGTCTCGACATCGGGCCCGGGACGATTCAGCGGTATGTCGGCATTGTGAAGTCCGCGAAGACCGTCATCTGGAACGGGCCGATGGGGGCGTTCGAACTGCCGCCATTCGACGCCGGCACGCGGGCGGTCGCTCAAGCGATTGCCGATTCCGCTGCGATCAGCATCATCGGTGGGGGCGACAGCGCGGCGGCCATCGAACAAATGGGCTTCGCTGACAAAGTCACGCACTTGAGCACCGGCGGCGGCGCGAGCCTCGAACTCCTCGAAGGCAGGAAGTTCGAAACACTGGCAATCCTCGACGACAAACCTTGATTCTGCCGTCGCTGGGAGGCCCTGCCGGGCAATCGGAAGTCCGCAATATTTGACGGATACAATCTGTCGGGTGTTGGTTATACTTCCCCGGTCGGTTAATCCTTTCGGAGAGGCACCCCATCGTGAGCGTCGTGTTGCAAGACCCCCTGCACGAGAATGCAACTCGGCTCGATGAGCCGGAGACGGATGTCCGTCGCGATTTGGACGCACCGCGTCTACCTGCGGACGAGGTCATTCTGTTGGAGTTCGTGGACGAATCGGACCCCAGCGGAACGGTCGGTACCCGAACGGTGTTCGGAGGATTTTTGGTCAGCCTGCTGCTGCATGTCTGGCTGATGATGAACCTCGGTGGCTGGCTGTTGCCCGAATCGGTCGAAGCGCTCGAGCCGGTGCTTGAAACCACATTTGCGGAAAAGGTGATTCATCAAGAGATCGAGGACGCGATCCCGTTCGAACTGGCGAACCCCGACGATCGCGAGCTCGAAGTCCGCGAAGTCACGAACGCGATGAGCCTGGGTCTGGCCGTTGTGGAAAACGTCCCGAAGGTTGCCGCCCCGGCGAAGCAGTTGCTCGATGAAGCACGCGTCGATCTCGCCAGGCTGCCCGCCTACGACGTGCCTGAAGGCTTAAAGTTCGATGACCGCCTCGTCGTCAAAGGTTCAACCGGTGAGCAAATGGTGCAGATCGAATCGGCACTTGATCGCGTCACCTGGGAGATCGCTCAGAACTTGCAAGAGAGCAAGTTGTTGGTCGTCTGGTTACTCGATGGGTCCGGCAGCTTGAAGACGCAGCGCGATGCGGTCGCCAAACGGCTGCGACGTATCTACGGGGAACTGGGTGCCCTGGACAACACCAGCACAATTCCGCGGCACGAAAAGGGACTGCTCTCCAGCGTCGTGATGTTTGGTGAGAAGACGAACTTTGTCGTCAAACCAACCGACAAGTTCGAAGATGTCCAAGAGGGTATCGCCAACTTGCCCACAGATTCTTCCGGCGTGGAAAACGTCTTCACAGCGGTCAAGCAGACCGTGAATCTGTGGTCCAGTTATCGCAGCGAGCAGCATCGCCGCATCATGCTGATCACGATCACCGACGAAGCGGGTGACGATTTCGGAAAGCCTCATCTCGAAGCCATTGCGATTTGCCGCCGCTACGGGGCGAAGGCATACGTCATCGGCCCGACCTCTCCGTTCGGACAGCGGCGCGGATTCGTCCCGTACGTCGCTCCGGAGAATGGCCGGACGTACCAAATTCCCATCGACCTCGGCCCGGAAGCCCCGATGGCGGAAAATGTCAGCCTGCCGTTCTGGTTCAATGGCCCGCAGTACGAGTACCTCTCGTCCGGATTCGCACCGTTTGGATTGGCTCGATTGGTCAGCGAAACCGGGGGCGTTTATTTTTTGACAAACATGACGACGATGGCTGGCTTGGCCCCGATCGGCAGTTTTGACGAAGCCACGCTGCGAACGTTCGCTCCCGACTATAGTTTCGGCGAGATTAACGAGTTCGCGAAGGATATTCGCAAACATCCGCTTCGAGCTTGCGTGCTCAACGCGGCGCAGATGAGCCAACGATTCAAGATCAAAGGTGCACCGCGACTCGACATTCGAGTGGCCGCCAACAACTTTCGCCAAACCGCGACCGAAGCCCAGAAAGATGTCGCCGAGAGTCAGTACATGCTCGACGCGATGCTGCAAGCATTCCCCCCCGGCATCGAAAAGCAACTCGAGCGGGAACCGTCGTTGCGTTGGCGCATGGCCTTCTGTTTGAACTACGGACGACTCCTCGCGAATCGCACGCGGAACTTGGAATACAACTCGTTGTTGGCTTTGATGAAAACATCTTTGTCGGAAGGGGACATCAACACACGCTCCAATCACTGGATCTTCCATCCTTCGCCGGACGTGAAAAATTCCGGTGTCGCCAGCAAGAAGGGAGCGCAACTCGCGGTCGATTTGCTCAACCGAGTTGTCACCGAAGCTCCCGGCACCCCGTGGGCCATCATGGCTGCTCGCGAATTACAGCATCCCTTGGGAATTCGTGTTGAGGAACGCTTCATCCCGCCGCCGCCACCACCCGCGCAGAATAAGGCTCAGGCGGCGCCCGCCAAGCCACGTCCACTGTTCGTCCCTGAACCGACGAAGCAGGCACCGCGCACTCCGCCTCCTAAGCCACCGGTCTTGCCGAAGCTCTAGTAGCCGCTAAAAACCTCCGTCGCCCGACTGTTCCAACCCGGCTACGTGCTGGGAAAATCTCTATCAAGTTGCTCCGGTATTTTTGAAGTTCCGCGCAACCAAAAGGAGTCCGACATGTTGAGAACTGCAAATCCCGCCTTGAACTCTTCGACATTTGAATCGTTCGACACATTCTCGGTCGGACAGTCAACCACGATGACTCTGCAAGGCACGGCAACTAAGACCGGCATGTTGCTGGTGTTGCTCGCCGCTTCAGCTGGATACTCGTGGATCGAATTGCGAGGCGCGGGTGGCATTCAAGCAGTGATGCCGCACTTTATTGGCGGTTTGGTGGTCTCGCTGATTGCTGCCATCACACTCTGGTTCAAACGCGCTTGGGCAGCGATCCTCGCTCCCGTTTACGCCGTTGCGGAAGGCTTGGTGTTGGGTGTGATCTCGGCCGCCTACGAGATTCAGTTTCCGGGCGAAGGCCTGGTTTTTCAAGCTGTGTGCCTGACGTTTGGTACCCTGTTCAGTCTGCTGACTCTGTACCGCACCGGTCTCATCAAGCCGACCGAGAACTTCAAACTTGGCCTCTTCGCCGCCACTGGCGCGGTCGCGCTGCTGTATCTCGTTAACTTGATCATGTCGCTCTGCGGAGTGGGCGGCCTTGGTTTCCTCCACAACTCCAGTTGGCTCTCGATCGGTATCAGCGGAGTGATCGTCATCATCGCCGCGCTAAACCTGGTGCTCGACTTCGACTTTATCGAAGAAGGAGTCAAGCATGGAGCCCCGAAATACATGGAGTGGTACGCCGGCTACGGCCTGTTGGTCACACTGGTCTGGCTGTACTTGGAAATTCTGCGGCTGCTCTCGAAACTCAATAGCCGCGACTAGCCGGTGGACGCGGCGCGGACGCTAAAAATCACGCAGCCCGGTCTTCTTCAAGGCCGGGCTTTTTTCATCCAGGAGTCCGAACATGATTCGTCTCCGGTGGCCATTCGTGGCGATGGTGTTGCTCGGCTTCTCAATGCTCTCCGCCGCCGAGCCACTTCCGCGCATTCCGCCCAAAGAGCCGGTCGAAGCTCTGAAGTCGTTCATCATTCGCGATGGTTTCGAGATGCAGTTGCTGGCTACAGAACCGCTTGTCGCCTCGCCCGTCGCGATGGAGTACGACGAGAACGGCCGTGCCTACGTCGCCGAGATGCGCGACTATCCCTACACCGACAAGGCCAGCGACAAACCGTTCGTCGAACGTACGAAGGACGAACCGCTGGGCCGCATCCGTTTGCTCGAAGACTCCGATGGCGATGGCCGCTTCGACAAGAGCACAATTTTCGCCGAGGGACTCTCGTGGCCGACGGGCCTCGCATTGTGGAAGGGAGGCGTGTACGTCGTCGCGACGCCAGACTTGTGGTACTTGAAAGACACCGACGGTGACGGCAGGGCGGACGAGCGTCGCAAAGTGCTGACTGGCTTTCGCAAGTTCAACGTGCAGGCGGTCATCAACAATTTGAAGTGGGGACTTGACGGAAAAATCTATGGGGCGGGTTCCTCCAATGGCGGTCAGATTCGACGCGGCGACACTCCCGACGCGAAGTCGATCGCGATGACGACCGCCGACTTTCGCTTCGACCCGCGCGACGAGGCCGGATCGTTCGAGTTACTCTCCGGCGGAGCACGTTTCGGCAATTCGTTCGACGACTGGGGGAACCGCTTCATCTGCAATATCCGCAATCCGATTCAGCACGTCGTCCTGCCAAGACATTACCTCGCCCGCAACCCGCATCTCGCGTCGCGCTCACCGCTCAACGACGTCGCTGAATCGGGGGACACCGTTCCTGTCTTTCGCCGCAGTCCGCCAGAGCCGTGGCGCGTGATGAACGCTCGCCGTCTGGCTAACGACGCCACGCTGGCCTCGCCACGCAGCGAAAGCGTCGCGGCCGGCTACATGACTTCCGCCGCCGGACTGACCGTCTATCGCGGCTCGGCCTATCCGAAAGAGCTGTACGGCACGATCTTCCTCGGCGAAGTCGCCGGCAACTTGATCCACCATCAAGTGCTCAAACCCGACAGCGTGACGTTCAAGTCATCACGATCCGAAGAAGGTAAAGAATTTCTGACCTCGACCGACAACTGGTTCCGCCCAGTCAACTTCGTCAACGCTCCCGACGGCACGCTGCACGTCATCGACATGTACCGCGAGACGATCGAGCACCCGTGGTCGATCCCCGACGACATCAAAGCCCAGCTCGACCTTGAAAGCGGCCGCGACCGAGGCCGCATCTATCGGCTGGCACCGGTTGGCACTAAGCCGTCCGCTCCGCCGAAGATTAGCAATGCGACGACGCGCGAACTCATCGGAATGTTGAAGCATCCGAACTGTTGGTGGCGAGAAACCGCGCATCGTTTACTGCTCGAACGGCAAGATCGGGAGGCCGTAAACGAGTTGCGAGGATTGTTGTTTTGCCCAGATCGATTTCCAAGAACAGAGCAGCTTCATGCACTAAATTTGCTTTCGTCGATGGATGCCTTGTCAGATTCAGATGTACTCAGCGCCATGAACCGTGGAATCCGTACGCCGGGCCTTCTCGAACACGCGGTCAGATTGTCCGAACCTCGACTTGCCGCACAACCCGAACTGCTCGACACAGTCCTGAGGACTGCCCAAGACGATTCGATTCGTGTGCGTTTGCAAGTCGCTTTCTCGCTCGGCGCGGTCGTGCGTGATTCCGAAGGCCGGGTCCGAGAGCCGGTCGTGACCGCCCTCGCGAGCATTGCCGATCGCGATGCCGCAGACGACTGGCTGCGAACCGCCGTGCTCAGTTCGAGCGGCGAAATTTTGCCGCATTTGTTCGCCGAATTGATTCGACAGCCGCGCTTCGGCGAGTCCGCGCCGCAGCGGCAACTGGCTCGACTGATCAGCGTGATGATTGGCAGCCGCGCGCAAGCCGATGAACTTTCGGCGTTCTTCGTCGCCGTTGAAACTTGGGCAACATCCGTTCGAAAGGAGTCGTCGTTCGTCGAGGAGGTCACGTCGGGACTCGGCGAGGGATTGAAACGATCCGGAAAGGCACTGTCTGCCGAGCTGTCGGCTTCGAAGTCGGCCGGCGCGCGACGAATGCTCAAGCGGCTGGAGAATTCGCTCGCGACGTTGAAGAGCAACGACACGCCGTTGACCGATCGGCAAACGGCCGTGCCACTGCTGGCGTTCCTCGATTTCGAGCGTGCTCGTGAAACGCTGATCGCCCTATTGCAGCCGCGACAGCCGGCCGAGTTGCAAGCCGCCGCAGTCCGCGCTCTCGCCGAACATCGGCACGAGACCGTTCCCAAAATCTTGTTGTCGGCCTATCGGCAGCTTGGCGCAGCCGCGCGCGCCGAAGCGGTCGAAGCGTTGCTGTCTCGACCCGATTGGCATGTCGCGTTGCTGGACGCCATCGACGCGAACACGATCAAACCGTCCGAGATTCCGCACGTCCGCCGCAACGCTTTGGTCCGCAGCGCGAATGCCGCCGTGAAGGAGCGCTCTGTCGCAAAGTTTCGATCGCTGATCGAGTCGCGGCAGAAAGTGGTCGACAAGTATCGTGACGCACTGCCGAATCTGAAGTCTGACTTTACGAAGGGCGAGGCGATCTTCCGCCGCGAATGCCAAGCCTGTCACCGAGTCAACAATATCGGCACTGAGATTGGTCCTAGCCTCGCCACGATCCGCCATCGTGCTCCCGAAGAAGTCCTGCTGCACATCCTCGACCCGAACCGCGAAGTCGGTCCGAACTTCGTGGCCTACGCCGTGGAACTCAACGACGGCCGAGTCCTCACTGGCCTGATCGTCGAGGACACGGCCTCAAGCATCACGCTCATTCGCGCTACGGGGACCCGCGAAACAATCCTGCGTTCCAACATCGAAGAAATCGCCGCCACCGGCCAATCCCTGATGCCTCCCGGCCTGGAAGACCGAGTCACCCCGCAAGAGATGGCCGACCTGCTAGCATTTTTGCTGCCCACCAAGTGATCAGGACAGACTCAAAACGCCCGTACTGTCACCCAAGCGGTCCAGGTCGACCTCCATGCGATTGAGCATCGAGACCCAGAGGTTGTTGAGTGGCGTTTCCTTCGGAAAGACGATGTGGCGGCCTTGCTGGAAGGTGCCGCAGCCGCCGCCGGCCAGAACGATCGGGAGGTTGTCGTGGTTGTGGGCATTGCCGTCGGAGTTGCCGCTGCCGTAGGCGATCATGCTGTGGTCCAGCAGCGTCCCGTCTCCCTCTTTGATCGAGTCCAGCTTTTGCAGAAGGTATGCAAGCTGCGTCGTGTGGAACGTGTTGATGTCGCGAATCTTTTCCATCTTGGCTTTGTCGTTGCCGTGGTGCGAGAGGTCGTGATGTCCCTCCGGCACGTTGATGAACGGGTACGGCTTGTTGCTTCCTTCGTTAGCCAGCACGAACGTGCAGACGCGCGTGCTGTCGGTTTGAAACGCCAAGACCAGCAGGTCGCACATCAGGCGAATGTGCTCTTGGAAGTCGCCGGGAATGCCGGTCGGCTTCGGGCTTTCGGGAGTCTTGGCGGGGGTCAGCTTCGCCGCCCGTTCGATGCGCAGTTCGATGTCACGCACCGAACTGAAATACTCGTCGAGCTTGCGCACGTCGTTGACTCCCAGCTTGCCGCTGAGGTCTTTCGAGTCTTCACGCACGAAGTCAAGCACGCTCTTGCGACGAGCATCGCGTTTGATGCGATCCGCGTCAGGCACTGAACTGAAAAGTCGCTCGAAGACCAGCTTCGGATTGACTTCTTTCGGCAGCGGTTGCGTTGCCGATCGCCATGACATCGTGGACGAGTACACGCACGAGTACCCTGAATCGCAGTTGCCGGCCATCGCGCCCGCTTCGGTGCCGATTTCGAGAGACGGCAAGCGTGTCTTGTCGCCAATGCGTGCCGCTGCGACTTGATCGGCCGACGTGCCGGTTTTGATGTCCGTGCCGTCCGTCTTGCGCGGCTGAGCACCAGTGAGAAACGCTCCGAGCGCCCGTGCGTGATCTCCGCCTCCATCGCCATGCGCCCGCGCCTTGTCGGCGGTCAATCCAGTCAGTATCGAAAACTTCGACCGTACCGCTTCGAGTGGTTTCAAGATGTGTGGCAGTTCATAGCTCGTCCCTTCGCTGGCCGGCGTCCAGTCGGCCATGTTCTTGCCGTTGGGGACGTACAAAAACGCCATGCGATTCGGAGCGGCTTGTTCCGGCTTCGTGGCCCCATCGGCCCAGGCAGTCAGTGGCCCCATCGCTTCCAACCAGGGAAGGGCAATTCCTGCTCCGAGTCCTCGAAGCACTGTTCGGCGGGAGAGTTCAAGTGGCATGATCGATTCCTTCGGTGGGAGGGAGGGCAGATTTTACTACAGAGATACAGAGGCCACAAAGTTTGGAAAGCAAAGTCTCTCTCTGTGTCTTCTGTGTCCTCTGTGGTGAATGGTCTTCAATCATTCGTCGGTAAACTTTCCGCGGCGCATTCGGAACGGTTGGCTCTTCACTGTTTCGACGATAAGGGTTGAGAACCGATAGCCGTTTTGCCCCAGAGCAGTCGCGATCTGATCCACGGCTGGCCGATCATAATACTCCAGCCCGCGGCCGAGGGCATACGTGAGCAACTTCTCGGCGATACACCGGGTGAACAGATTCTGCCGCGTCTTCAAGATTTCCTTGAGTTCAGTTGGCCCCGCGATTTTCTCACCGGTCGGCAGTTCGCCGGACGGGTCGATAGGAAACTCGCCGTCCTTTTCGCGAAAGCGGCCGATAGCGTCGAAGTTCTCGAACGCGAAACCGAGCGGGTCCATGCGAGCATGACAGTTCGCACAGCTGGGGTTGGCTCGATGTTGTTCCATGCGTTGCCGCAACGAGCCGGTCAGCTTCTCGCCTTGTTCGAGCTCCGGAACGTTCGGCGGCGGCGGCGGTGGCGGCGTTCCGAGCAGTTGTTCGAGCACCCAACGCCCCCGTTTGACTGGTGAAGTCCGCGTCGGGTTCGACGTGACTGTGAGCAAGCTGGCTTGGGTGAGCAATCCACCACGCGCGGTTCCGGACACATTGACTCGGACAAACTCGGGGCCGCGAATCGGTTGACCTTTGTCTTTTGCCGGCTTCTGGCCGGCGAGGTTGCCGTTCGTATCAGCGATGCCGTAATGCTTTGCGAGCGGTTCGTTCAGGAAGGTGAAGTCCGAAGCCAACAGGTCGAGCAGGCTGCGATCTTCCTTCACGATCGTTTCAAGAAACATCCGCGTTTCGTCGCGCATCGCTCGGCGAAGCGACTCGTTGAAATCAGGGAACAGCTTCGCGTCAGGGGCGAACGTGTCGAGCCGTTTGAGCTGCAGCCACTGCATGGCAAACTGATCGACGAGCGAAGTAGAGGCTCGCGGGTCCTTCAACATCCGAAGAACTTGCGGTTCGAGGTTCTTCGACAGCTCGCCGCGCCGAGCCAGGTCAAACAATTCGTCGTCGGGCATCGTGTTCCACAGGAAGTAGGATAGTCGCGAGGCGAGATGAAACTCGTCGATGGGCCGCGGCTCCGGGCTGTCGGGGCGGTCGTCGAGTTCGACTCGAAACAGGAACTTCGGCGAACAGAGGACCGCTTGCACGACCCACTGCATTGCGGCCTCCCACTTCTCGCCACCGGCGACAAGCTGATCAACCATCTTGCACATCGACTCCGTTTCCTGCGGCGAAGCGGTACGGCGGTACGTTCGCGATAGTAACCGCGTGACGACCTCGCGCGTCTGTTCGGCCTGCGGCTTATCCTTCGCACACGCGAGCAGCATCAGATGCGACGCCGGACGAGTTTCGAGCGGCCCTTCGGTCCAGATGTGCTCGATGAAAAGCTGCGGCGGCTCCTCCCCTTCAGGCGGCTTCACAACGGCGACGCCGGCTCGCTGAATGTCGCCGCGACGCTTGATCGGGAATTCAATCTGCTGAACGCTCTTCGCGTCGCGAGCGGTGATCTCAAACACGTTCAAAATTCGCAGCGGCTTGAAACCCTTGAGTGCCGCCCCCATCAGTTGATCGACTTCCGCATCCGGCGACGGATCGGTCAGCTTGCCGCCGGAGATAAACAGCGCGACCTTCACCGGCGCGGAGCCTTTCGTTTCGGCGTACATGTTCGCTCGCAGAATCAGGTCGGCATCCGCAGAGAATTTGAGATACCCGCCGTCCGCCGTGAACGGCCCTGATTCCACCGGAGCTTCCGCCGTCGGGTTCAGCGGACGGAATCGTCCCTGCGGTGTCTGTGCGTTGTTCGGTTGCAGGAACCGACCCGCCAAGTAGCGACGCGCCGGCGACGGCGGATTCGGCAGGATGACTCGTTGAGCGATCGTCTCCGCGGCAGCAAGATATTGTTCCATCAAAATCGGAGAGAGAGTCAGCACGTCACCGATGTTGTCAAAGCCGTGGCCGATGTCGTCGGTGGGAAAATCGGCAGCCGGATTGAAGTCCGCGCCGACGAGATCGCGCACCGTGTTCGCATACTCGACGCGATTGAGCCGCCGCATCGTGACACGGCCAGGATCGGGTTTCGCGTTCTTGTCGTGATGCTCGAAGACAGCCCGCGCGAGTCCGGCGAACGCTTCGATTTCTTGTGCGGTTGGCTGCGGCTTGTTGTCCGGCGGCATCTCGCTCGCCTCGACCATCTTCAGCACCGACTCCCACGTCTTCCGCTTCTTGACAACCGAGGCGTTGTCGACGAACGCCGCCAGCGATAGTTCAGCCTTCGGCTTGTCCCCGCTGTGGCATTCAAGGCAGTACTTTTTGAGAAACGGGACTCCCGTCTTGCTGAAATCGGGTAGTGTGTCCTGCGACCGGCTGGCGGTCGGAACAAGCAGCATGAAACCGCACAAGAGACATGGCATCAGTCGGTTCATGGGAAGTCACTCAGGCTTGAAGGAAGGCAGGAGGTCGGTGGGCAAAGCGAGGCAAGGAGCGTATCGTCGTCGCCGAGACGTCCGAATTTCAAGCGCGAATTGGGTGACCACGAGGACACAATGGCACAAAGTTGAGGCCCTTCGTGTCTTTGTGCCTTCGAGGTTCAATTCGTCAGGAGTTGTTTCATGCTTCAATACCGCGTCTGGGATTTACACTGCCATCTGCTTGGCATCGTCGGTCGCACACCAGAAGAGAAGATGGCCAACCTGCTGGAAATTGCTGATCGGCACGGCATCGAGAGACTTTGTCTGTTCTTCAGCCGCACATGGTCAAAGACGCCGACACCAGAGGAACTCAAGGCCGACAACGACTTCATCATGCAAGCGATGTCACACTGGGCCAATCGGACACACGGCTTCTGCTACGTCAGCGGCGAGCATGTCGACTTCAGCCTCTCCGAGATGGATCGTTGCATCCAAAACGGGCCGATGGTCGGCATCAAACTGTGGGTCGCGAAGCGAGCGAACGAACGCGACCTCGACGCGATCATTCGCAAAGCGAGTGAACTCAAAGCGGTCATCTTCCAGCACACTTGGTTCAAACAAGACGGCACGCAGTACCCCGGCGAATCGACGCCGCTAGATTTAGTCGAACTGGCGAAACGGCATCCGCAGACGCATTTCATTTGCGGGCACGCCGGCGGCCAATGGGAAATGGGCATCCGTGCGATTCGAGCCTTCAAGAACATTTCCATTGAACTCGCCGGCTCCGACCCGACTGCCGGCTTCACCGAAATGGCCGTGCGCGAACTCGGACACGAGCGCATCATCTACGGCAGCGATAGCGCAGGGCGAAGCTTCGCCTCACAACTGGCAAAGGTTTACGGAGCGGACATCTCCGAGGAAGCCAAGCGCATGATCTTTTCAGAAAACCTTCGGCGGCTGATCGAGCAACCGTTGAAATTAAAGAAGACAAGGTGAAAGAGTGACACGGTGAGTTGGCAATCGGCACTTCTCATCTCGTCTTCAACAACCGGGATTTCTGCGATGACGATCGACACCAACATCAACCTCGAGCGCTGGCCGTTTCGGCGATTGAGCCTCGAGGAGACGAGCAAGCTCGTCGCCAAGCTTAAGGCGAGCGGAGTGACGCAGGCATGGGCCGGCAGTTTCGATGGTCTGTTGCATCGAGACATCGCCGCTGTGAATCAGCGGCTGGCAGATGCTTGCCGGCAGTTCGCCGATTTGTTGCGGCCGTTCGGGACGGTCAATCCCGTATTGCCCGACTGGCACGAAGACCTGCGGCGTTGTCACGAAGTGCACAAGATGCCGGGCCTGCGTTTGCATCCAAACTTCCATGGCTACACGCTCGACGATCCACGATTCGCCGAACTGTTGTCGCTCGCGACGGATCGCGGATTGATTGTGCAACTCGCGCTGGCAATGGAGGACGAGCGGACTCAGCACGCTCTGCATCGCGTGCCGCACGTCGATCCGAAGCCTTTGGCCGGAGTCGTCGCGAAGCTGCCGAAGTTGCGGCTTGTGCTGTTGAATGCATTTCGTTCGTTGTCGTTACTGCAATGCGGAGAGGTCGCAAAGGCCGGGCAGGTCTGGTTCGACATCGCGATGCTCGAAAGTGTGGCCGGAGTTACGAAGCTAATCGAAAAGGTTTCGCCGGAGCGGGTGCTTTTCGGTTCGCACTCACCGCTGTTCTATTTTGAGTCGGCGGAGTTGAAGCTGGTCGAGAGCGGCTTGCCGGAGGCGGTGTTGCAACAGATTCGCATCGGGAACGCGATGAAACTCTTGGCGGTCAGTTCCGACTGAAGGCCGGCGGAAATCCCGAAGCGATACCAGCTGCCAGAGTTCGTTGACGCTGCCGAAGATGAGCCAACACGAGATCGCTGCGAATATCGACGTTCCGTTCTTCCAGGAGAGACTGGGCGTCGATGGTACTCAGTCCCAGCGAATGACCGAGTACGTCGCAGAGTACTCCCAGCGGAAGTTCCGCTTCGAGCAATTGATGGAGCAACGGATCCGATTGCAGCTCGGGGAGTATCTCAGTGGCTCCAGCCAGTAACTCTCGCTGGCGATGATGGCGGTCAATTGTTGGTTCGGACGAATAGAAGTCGCTGAGCAACGTCAGCTCCGCGGTGCGATACGGCCGATTGGTATCAATCTCCGACTCAATGCGTGCCCGGCACAGTCCGCGCAGGGCGAGGTTGAACCGGCCATCCGGGAGCTTCTCCTCGACGGCGATACGGCCCAGGCAGACGACGTTGTAAATCTTGGCGTTCTTCGTCTCGTAGGCCAGTTCTTGCTTGGGATGGAGCAAGGCCATCGCGATGAGGCGGTTGCTGTCCAGGGCATCGGCGATCATTGCTCGATAACGGGGTTCGAAGATGTGCAGCGGTTGCCATGTGTGCGGAAGTTGGACGACGTTGGGCAACGGAAACAACGGAGCCTCTCCCGTGAATAGTTTCAGTTCGTCTCGAATGTCAAAAGATTCGCTCATGTGGTCGCGTCCTCAGGGAAAGCGATCTTCGGGACCAATTCGTCCCGAAGTTGAATGTCGGTGGGATATTTTTCTTTGTGATCGAGTAACTCTTGGAAGCAGCGTTGGTAGTCGTTCAAAAACGTGGTGAGGTCAATACCCATGAAACCGGGCCGGTAGGGGTCGAGCTTTTGCCGACATGAGTCGTAGAGTTTTCTCGCCCCGCCGAAGTTCTCGTTCCCGAAGTGGAACAGAGAAACGGATGCCTGAATCAACCCTTGCAAGAACTTCTTTTCGTCACCGACCGATTCGGACCACAATTCCTCCCAAACATCGTGAGCCTCGAAGAATGCCTCCTCGTTGAATAATCGCAAACCTTCCAGGTACTGCGTTGCGTATCCGTCCGACATGGTTTGGGTCCTTTGTGATTGGTCCTTGCAATCGTCATTCGCGGGCGGGATTCTAGCGCGGCCCGAAACCGTCAGTCCACGAGCAACTTTACAACTTCGACAAGTTCAACATGCCGCAATCCAAGAGTGCTGAATCCGGCGATGATCGAAAGCAACGTGCCCTCAAAATCGCGCGGCAACTGGCGATCACCTACGTCGCTGCCGAGTGCGCGTTGAAGCACGACACCCCGTTTCAGTTGCTGGCAGCCACCATCCTCTCGGCGCAATGCACGGACGAGCGGGTCAACATGGTCACGCCGGCGTTGTTCGCGAAGTATCCGACTCCCGCCGCTCTGGCCGCTTCGAAGCAGGCGGATATCGAGAAGATCGTCCAGTCGACCGGGTTTTTTCGAGCGAAGGCGGCAAACCTGCGCGGCATGGCTCAGGCGTTGGTCGATCAGTTTGGTGGGGAGTTGCCGAGGACGCTCGACGAGATGATCGCCCTGCCGGGTGTCGGACGAAAGACGGCAAACGTGGTGCTTGGCACGGCTTTTGGCTTGCCGACCGGAGTTGTCGTCGATACGCACGTCAAGCGCCTCACGCGACTTTTGGGGCTGACGAAACACCTCGACCCGGTGAAGATTGAGCACGATTTGGCAATGTTGTTGCCGAAATCCGAATGGATCAACTTTTCGCATCGCCTGATTCACCATGGCCGCCGAATCTGCAACGCTCGCAAACCCAATTGCCCGGAGTGTCCGCTGTTGAAATTCTGTCCACGTGTCGGATTGCCGCCGCTGTCAAACTAGCTGCGTCGTTCCGCGAGACGAACCCCCTTAAAGACTGACCGATGCTCACAAGATTTCGAACGCTGCTGGACGTTCGCCCTCGCTGGCGTTGCGGGTTGGTATGTCTTGTGCTGTTTCACCCGGTGAGCGTGTTCGCCGCAGAGCCGCTTGCCGGAAAGCCGTTTGAAGCGGCGTTGGATCAGAAGATTGGACGATCTTGGACCGGTCAAGATGGCCACATTCTGCGCAATGTCTTGCGACAACTCGCCGACTCACAACGAGTCTCGATCGTGCTGGACCGACGAATTGATCCGACTCAGTCGATTGAGTTGACACTGCCACCAACTCCGTTGCGAGACATGGTGTCCACGCTCGCGCGTAAGGTGGATTGTGGAACGTCGATCGTCGGCAACGTCATCTACGTGGGACCAACAGACTCCGCAAAAAAACTTCGCACACTGGTTGAGCTTCGGAACGCTGACCGGACCAGGCTGACCGGGCGGAATCGACCGGCCGCGTTGACGCAGCCAAAGACATTCGTCTGGCAAGAGCTTGATCGACCGCGCGACATGCTCCAGCAAGTTGCCGACAAGTTTCAGATCGAGATCGACGGACTCGACAAGCTACCGCATGACTTGTGGGCCGCGACGTCGCTGCCGCAGGTGACAGCCACCGAAGCACTCTCGTTGCTGCTCGTGCAATTCGGTTCGACGTTCGAGTTCGTTCCCAATCGAGCGGCAGTCCGCATCGTGCCGATTCCGGAACGAGTCTTCGTCGAGCGGTCGCATCGCGTCTTGGCAAACTCGCCTGTAAGTCATGATGCCGCCCGGCAGCGATTCTCCGAGGTTGACTTCGAACAGGCGGAAGGCAAGCTGATCGTGCGAGGTACCGTCGAACAGCAGGCGGAGATCGCCACCTGGTTGAGGACGGGGAACCAGAAGACAACCAAGCCCACCGACAAGCCGCTTCGCGACCGACACTTCAAGACACTCCAGCAGAAGAATGTCGCACTCGGCGAGATCATCAAGACATTTATCGTTTACGGAATCAAGATCGAGTACGACCCAGAGCAATTTGCGAACGGAGGCATTTCGCTCGATCAGAAAATCGACATCGATGAAAAAGACATTTACGCCGAGAAGCTGTTCCGCAAAATCTTCGAGCCACGAGGCATCGAAGTCACGATCGAGGGCGAGACGGTGCGACTGACCCCGAAGAGCAAATAGCCGTCTCACCAAACAGCAACAGCCCGGCGGCTAAGAAGCTGTCGGGCTGTGATAAATGAATCGGGCCAGCAAAATCTACTTCGCGGCTTCCAAGACGGTGAACGGGCTGATACGGAAGACCTTTTGCTCAATCGCTTCCTTATCACCCTGAGTCTTGGCCTTGGCGTACTTTGCGCGGAACTTCTTCAGTTGTTCCCCGCGCTTGCGTCGCCGAGCCAATTCGCGCTCACGTTGACATCGTCCCATGATTCTTTGTGACCTCACACCCTGAAATCGTTGACCGAAATTGATTTTGCCCCAAAGCAGGGCGAAACTTGTAGCGGGCCGGACGATGATGGTCAACCGGCCACGCCCCGGCGAACACCCTTTCCGAGCGGCTCCACATCCTTCATGCTCCCCCCATGTCCGCACCGTTTTTCGCTGAGTTGATTGTCGAGCCGTTCCTCAGCGGTAAGCGGATCGACACATTTTTAGGGCGGCATTTCCGCAACTATTCGAGCTACCGGCTACAACGAATTGTGCGGGCCGGCGAAGTTCGCATCAACGACGTCGCGGCTGACAACGAGTCGCGAGTCTATCGCGATCAGCGAGTTTCCGTCCGCCTGATCGAGCCGCCGGACCAACTGCTGTTACCCACTCCCGGCCCGCTGCACATCCTCTACGAGGATCCCTGGCTGCTGATTGTCGTCAAGCCATCGGGACAAATTGCTCACCCCGCCGGAGCCTATTTAACTAACACACTGGCCAACGTCGTCCAGCATCACCTCGATCAGCAAACTTGTTGGCGAGGATTGTTGAGACCGGGCATCGTGCATCGGCTCGACCGCATGACGAGCGGTGTCATGGTCATTTCCAAGGAACATCTCTCGCACGCACTGCTGACCGAGGCGTTCATGCGTCGCAAGGTTCAGAAGACTTACCTCGCGCTGGTGGAGGGGGTCATTGCGGTCGACTCGGGAGTGCTCGACAAGCCGATCGGCGAGTCGGTTGATCCGGCGAGCTGTTTGATGACTACACATCCCGAGGCCCGCGATTCACGCCCGGCACTGACCCACTTTCAAGTCATTGAACGGTTCTCCGCCCATACTCTGGTCGAGGCGAAACCAGTCACCGGTCGACAACACCAAATTCGAGTGCATCTTGCCGACATCGGCCACCCGGTCGTCGATGACGAGTTCTACGGCCCGTTTAGCTGGATCAAGAAAGACCCCGCCGGGAATCCGGTCCCTTGCCCTGCCGAAAGTCGTAGGCCGAAAACCGATGGACGTGATCCTTTTTTTCCGAACGACGATGACGACGTGAACGGACTTCCGAACGACCAACAGCTCGTTGGCCGCCACGCTCTGCACGCGCATCGCTTGGAGTTTCGCCACCCAATCACTTGGGAGCCGCTGTCATTTGAAGCCCCATTGCCGGAAGACATCGCGCACGCTGCCGCTCGACTGCGCGCCCCATCAAAGTAGCCGAGCCGGCCGCAGCGGAATCGTATGCTTTCCGGTCACTGAGTGACCGGTCTACTTTCGTCAGGCAAATAATTCCCGCACCGGCTCACCTTCGTCCGTGATCGGAACCGGCCGCGTACCGGAGTAAATTTCCTCGCGCGGATTGATGCCGAGAGCGCAGTGAACCGTCGCGTGCAGATCGGGAACGGATACCGGTCGCGAGACGATCTTCATGCCGAGTTCGTCGGTCTCGCCAATCGTAATTCCGTTTTTCAAGCCGCCGCCTGCCAGCACGACGCTAAAGCACCTGCCGTGATGCCCACGCCCGCCGCCGCCATCGAATTGCGCGGGGCGGCCGAATTCGGTTGCGACGACGATCAACGTCTTGTCGAGCAACTTCTTGTTTTCGAGGTCCCGCACAAGCGCGGACAGCGCTTGATCGAGTTCCGCGATCAGTTTGTGCTGATTCAAGATGCCTTCGTTATGCACGTCCCAGCCGGTGCCGTTGAGAAAGTTGAGGTTGTGCGAGACCTCGATGAATCGCACGCCCCCTTCGATGAGCCGTCGCGCCAGCAAGCAGCGCTGGCCGAATTCGCCACCGAAGTCGTGACGCAAGTCCGCCGACTCGCGGTTGAGATCGAACAGCCTCATGAACTCCGGTCCCGCCAATTTCTGAGCTGCGGCAATCGCCGCATCGTATTCCGCCGCGATTCCCTCGCTGCCGTTTCGCGATCGCAGATCGTCGCGCACCGCATTGAGCAATGTCTCACGCCGAGCCTGTCGCTCATCCGTGATCCCGACCGACCGCTTCAGTGCCGGCGGCCCGGACTTTGTGTCGGTCAGATGTACGTAGCCGTACTTCGGGCCGAGAAATCCCGGCCCCCGCGTCACGTTCGGATACCCCATCAAAACGTACGCTGGCACACCGTCGGTGATCGTCCCTCGCTGCTGAGCGACGATCGACCCGATCGACGGATACTGTTCCGTGCCGCTCGTCGGCCGCCCAGTGTGCATCCGATTGGTCGCCGCCGCGTGCTCGTCGATCACGTCGTGGTTGACCGTCCGCAGAATGTTAAACCGATCCAGAATTGTCGCGCAACGAGGCAAGTGCTCGCACACGCGAGTTCCTGAAATCGCCGTCTCGATCGAGTCGTAGTACGACCCCGGCTTCTTCTCTTTGGGATCGCCTTTGACTTTCGGATCCCAAGTATCGAGATGCCCCTGCCCGCCGCCGAGCCAGACGAACACGCAATGCTCGGCTTTGCCGCGAGGCAGTTGTGACATCTTCGATTCGTCCGCTTGCAGCACTGGTACTGTCAGCGCGGCGGTCGTAATCGCGGCCGATTGAGACAGAAAAGTTCGTCGAGTCGTCATTTGTTTGTCCTTTGGGTGAGCTTCACCTTTCCGGAGTCAGCATTTCAGTATCTCGATCAAACCGGTTTCAGGGAACAATCAAAAACTCCGGGCTGTTGATCAGGGACCAAATCATGTCCTCGGCGCGCTCACGCCAATCGGCGTTGAGTCGCGACGTCGTGGGGTCGCCAAAGGCGATTTCTTCGGCGAGTTGTTGTTTACGGAAGTTGGCTTCGGGTTTGAGGTGGTTGGACCAAGAGACGCCGGTTTGCCTCGGTGGCTGCGAGCGGCGGATCGGATGCTCGCCGGGGACGATGCGGGACGCGAATCCGTCACGCAACAAGTCGCCGAAAATCTTTTGTTCGGCAGCAGTCGCGGGGCGTGTGAGGAGGCGTTGCGTGACTGAGTCGATGAAGTCTTCGGGCGTCTGCGCGGCCAGCGCGAGTTCGGTGAAAGCACTGTCGTCGGAAAGTTGTGAGACTCGCTTGGCAACGACGCCGTTGGCGATCATCGCCGGTTGCAGAACGGTCGTCTCGTTCGAGCGAATTGTGATCGGATCGGGACGAGAAGCTCGCCATCCGAACGATTCGAGGAGATCGACGATCGTCTGCGCGGCAGGGAGAGATAGGCTGGGCCGGTCCCGTTCGTTGGACATCGACGTAAACTGCCACGCGCGGCGCGCGTGGCCGAGGCTGATGGAGACGTCTTGCCGACGAGCGCCATCGACGTCGATGTTGATCTCTTCCACGTTGAACGGCTTGTCGGCCGCGACGAATAGCGAGTCGATCAGTTGCTCGGCAGTCAGACGGCGGGAATGTGGACCGGTCACTCGGTGACCGGAATTCGAGTCACGGAGTAACTGGACTTCTTTGGCCTGATACGCCCGCGAATTCAGGATCACGCGCATCAGTTGCTTCACGTCGTAGCCGTGAGAGACAAACTCCCGTTCGAGTGATTCCAGTAATTCCGGGTTGGACGGCTTGACCTTTTCCCAATCATCGACCGGATCGACGATCCCTTTGCCGAAGAGCCGCGCCCAGATTCGGTTCACGATGACCTGGGCGAAGCGGCGATTCGTTGGCGACGTGATGAACGCGGCGAGTCGCTCGCGCGAGTCCTTAGGGTTACTCAACAGTTCGTCGGGGACAGCAGCCACGAGTTCCCCGAACGGCCAGACAGGCGTGACTGACTCGCCCGGCTTAAGCGTGACTTTGACGAGCGGTTCGCGACCGCGCACGGCGAAGGCGTCGAGGTTCAGGCTGCTGGTCTTCGGAACTTTCTCCGGTTCGCGTTTCAGCAGAGCGGCGAGCGAGAACAAATCGCGTTGCAGGAAGTCGTGATACGGCGCGTCGTGACAGCGGGCACACTTCATTTCGAGTCCGAGAAATGCTTGCCCGACAATGTGGGCCTTCGCGGCCATCGGCACATCGTTCTGACTGGCAACCGAGAACCCACCCGGGCCGCCGTAGCGGATGCTTCCTTCCATCAGGATTAGTTCGGTCGCGAATTGGTCGAACGGTTTATTGTCGAGAAAGCTCTCGTGAATCCACCAGCGGAACGGGCCGGTGTTGTTAAGCGTTGGATTCAGGATGTTCGGGTTCTCGGCGAGCACGTCTTGCCAATAGCTGACCCAGTGATCGGCATAGCCCGGCTCCGCCAACAGCTTGTCGATGATCGCTGCTCTTCGCGTGGCTTCCGGCTGAGCGAAGAAGAACTTGATGTGCTCCGCAGTCGGAATTGTTCCGACCGTGTCGAGCGCGACGCGACGCAGGAAAGACCAATCATCGGCCGACTGTAGACCGGTCATGCCGTGACTCGAATTCGAGTCACGGAGTGATTCGGCGACTTTGCTCGCATACTCATGCCGCTTATTCCAGAATGCCGTCCACTCGCGACTGGCCTCGCGACGTCGTTGCTGATTCAACGTCGCCAGTTCGCCGCGAAGACGAGCGTCGTAATCCATCCAAGCGTCATCGGTAAGCGGAAACGGCTTCGTTGGGTGCAACACGACAAACGTATCGCGATCGGGTTCGGCCAGTGCGACGAGCGTTTCGCCGAGTTCCGGTCGCATACTCTTGCCCCCCAGGAAGACCTCCCACGTTAGGCGATGTCGACCGCCGTCGGACTTGAAAGTGGCGATCGCGTCTTGATCGCCCGGACGAAGTGCTCGATGACCGGGAGCAGGGACCCGATCAAGCCCCCAGACATCTTCGTGGCCATCACCGCGAAACTTCGGGAACGGATTCGCGACGACAAGCCTGCCATCGACAAACAAACGGGACGCACTGCGGCTGCGCGTCAGCAAACGACAGTCGCCGGCGGGGAGTTTCAGATCACCGGTTACACGCACGACAAACGGGTTCGAGCGATCGGCTCGCACGCCCAGAGGCGAATACTTGTGAGCAATCTCGACGAGCGCGAAACCGGACTCGACGTAGCGATCAGTCGGTTCGGGCGCGATGAAATCCCAATTCATCTTGTCCGGAATGCCCTCCAGGACTTCGACGAGAACGCCGTCTTTCGGCGGTTCGATCGTCGTGACGTACGGCTTGGGTTGTAGCACTCGCCACCGCGCGGCGATTCGTTCGGCAGGCAACGCGGAGCGATAGATCGCGACCTCGTCAATCGAGCCGTGAAAACTGTTGCCCGCGTTGATCGCGCTGGCCGAGCCGATCCAGACCTCATCATCATCGACGACGGGCGCTTCAGTCGTCGCACCGCCATAGTCCCATTCACCTTCGAGCGGCTGGCCGTCGATGTAACCACGAATCGACTCCGGCTTGCCGAACCTGTAGCTGGTCGCAACGTGATGCCAACCGGATTCGATGTCAAAGCCAGCCTTCGATGTCCAACGATGGAAGTCGTTTTGATTCCCCTTCCGATTGTCCTCGCTGCGGAACAGAAACGTGACGCAGGCGTCCCCTTTGTTGCCGGCGAGTCGCAATGCGTAGTTCTGATTGTCCTCGGCAACGCCGGCGTTTTTCGTGCGGCCTTTGCCGACGACGTACATCTGCTGACCGTCCCCGAGTTTCTTGACCAACACCCAGGCTTCGAGCGTGATCGAATCACCGAGTCCAAAATCGAGCGGACTCTTCTCGCCCGGATCGGCGATCTTGATGACCGCGGGAGACTCAAACGCTGCCGCCTGATTGTCCGCTTCAAAGTTCAAGAATTTCGGCGGCCTCGGGCCGAGTTGATCAGCTCGGACGAATCCCTTTGACGTCGCGCTGGCGTCGTTCAAGTTGTCCTCGTCAAACAAACGCGATGCGACGCCCGGCTTGATGATGCCGTGGCCGAGCGACTTTGGGTGAACCTCGAACAGATGATCCTCCAATCGCCAATAGGCGACGGGCTGATCCTGCAAGATCGTTTCGGCATACGGCAGAGAGTCCGATGGCTGGGCCAAACTAAAACGGCTTCCGAAAATCGAAAGCGAGATCATCACCAGCAAGGCCGAACGCATCGGAAACCTCGTTTGTAGGATGGGCACTCCTGCCCATCTTTTTGACGAACAATCACCGAACGGGCAAGAGTGTCCGTCCGACAAATCGGTCAATCGGCCGACACCCAACGGTCGGCCGCCCAATCGCGGAGTTCGGTAATTCGTTCGGCCATCAGCACCGAGAGCGGCCGCGTCTTCGACATCTTCTCGAAGATGTGGCGATCCTGCAGTTCGACTCCCTCTTGGAACGCACCGTACATCGCGCTGAGGATTGCTTGCTCTAGCTCGGCCCCGTTGAAGCCGTCGAAAGCTTCGGCCAATTAGTCGAGATCGAACTTCACCGTATCGCGTTCACGCCGCAGCAGGTGGATCGAGAGGATGTTCGTCCGCGCTTCGGATGTCGGCAGGTCCACGAAGAAAACTTCGTTGAAGCGGCCTTTGCGCATCAGTTCGGGGTCAAGCGGGATTTGAGCGTGGAGGGCATCTCAACCCGGCCGCCAAGGAAATCAAAGTTTCGCGTCGATGTTGACCCACGTCCTCTTCTCAAATGATTCGAGCGTCGCGTCAGCGACTGCTTGAGCCAAAGCTCCATGATCGAAGCCCGGCACGCAGTCGCGCCCTTCAACGATCGCACTGACGAATTCCCAAACTAAATCATAACGGAAGACAGTGCTCGGCACGCCGTCGTTGGGATTCCGCGGGCTGCCGGGAATGACGAGGAACTCGCGCGGCACCGCTTGCTTCTGCATCGTGCCGCCGTGCTTGCCGATGACGATGTTGTTCGGATCGGTGAGCTGATAGGCGGCCGATCCGTCGCTGCCGTTGACCTCGGCCCACTCGTAGCCGAAGCCATTGTTGTGATGCCCCTTCATCAGCGTGCTCCCTTCCCACACGCCGGTCGCTCCACTTTCGAACAGGCCGATCAACGACGACCAGTCATCGACTTCCGACGGAGCACACGCTTGGCCATCGTTCGTCTTGTCGCGCTTCGCATACTGAGCGACCGCGCCGCAAATCGTTTTGATCGGCCCCATCAGGTCCATCGAGAAGTCGATCCGGTGAATCGTCATGTCAAAGAGATCGCCGGCCCCGGCCAGCTTCTTGTACTGACGCCAGCCCCAACTCGTTTCCGGCCAATCGAGGAACCGCTGACTGCGGAAGTGCCGAGGCGTGCCGAGTGCTCCGGTTTTCACGAGATGCCGCACGTACCTCATCGAAGGAGCGAACCGGTAGGTAAACGCCGTCATGTGCCGCAGATTCTTGTCGCGAGCCGCTCGAAACATCTCGGCGGATTCGGAGAAGTTCAGCCCCAGCGGCTTTTCGCACATCACATGCTTGCCGCCGGCGATGCAGGCCAGCGCGATCGGTTTGTGCGTGAAGTTCGGCGTCGCAATAATGACCGCATCGATGTCTGGGTCATTGGCGATTTCCTCGAACTGAGTCGTCTTCTTCGTCGGTCCCCAGTCCTTCTGCCGCTGATTAAGCAGTTGTTCATTCGGATCGCAGACAGCGACCAACTCACAGCGGGAGTCGATCCGAATTCCGGGGACATGGTGATAATCAGAAACCGCGCCGGCTCCGATGATGGCGATGCGAACTTTGGGCATGGTGAAAGGCAAATGGTTTGAGGTTCAGGGTTGATCAGAAACGAGGCGGAAGAATGAGGAAAAGCAAGGGCGATGGGAAGAGCCAACGTAGCCGCCGCAGCCATCACGTTTCCAACTAGCTCCGGCGGTCAATAAAGTGGCCACCGACCGGGAGACTTAATCTTCCGTCTCGCCTGCGTTTTTGCCCGCCTCTGTCTGCTCAGGAGTTCGTGATGTTGCGATCCGCTGTGTTGTTGATTTTTGTCGTGATCGGTTTGGGGATCGTCGTTCGAGCGGCGGATTCGACGCCGACGGAAGCCGAATACAAATCGGCCTGGCACAAGTTGACGGTGCCGGGGACTTGGGACGATCAGTCGAATGGTGTGCTCGCCAAATTCGACGGGATCGCGTGGTATCGGGCCGAGGCCAAAATTCCGGCCGAGTGGCAATCGACCCAAGTGACGCTCGGTACCGAGCAGATCGACAACGCTCATGAGGCGTACTTCAACGGCGTGAAGCTGGGTGGGGCGGGAGCCTTTCCTCCCAAGTACGAAAGCGGTTTGAAGGAACTCAAGAAATACGTCGTTCCCTCGGAACATATCCGCTACGGTGAGCCGAACGTCATCGCGATTCGGGTTTACGACCATGACGGCAAAGGAGGCTTCAAAGGAGCGGCTCCCAGCGTCAGCGCCGGTGGGCAGACGATTCGCATGGAAGGGAAATGGAATTTTCGACTCGGTGATGATCCGGTCTTTGCCGCTCGCGTCGACGACAAGAACGCCACGAAGCTGCCCAGCGATCCGGCGTCGTTCAGCAAGATTCTCGCATCGCCGCACAGTGCTCCCGCCGGGAAGGCCCCGACCGATTACACGCCGATCGTTCCGCCGAATGAGGCGTTGAAAACATTCACTGTGCCGGACGATCTCAAGCTGGAACTGGTGCTCGCCGAGCCACACGTCAAGCAACCGCTACACATGACCTGGGACGAGCGGGGTCGGCTGTGGGTCGTGCAGTATTTGCAGTATCCGTATCCGGCCGGGCTGAAGATGGTCAGCAAGGACGTCTTCTGGCGCGCCGTCTACGACAAAGTGCCACCGCCGCCGCCGCAGGGTGAGCCGGGACTCGACAAAATCACGATTCACGAAGATACCGACGGTGACGGCAACCTCGATAAGCATTCGACGTTTTTGGATGGTCTGAATATCGCGACGTCGTTGGCTCTCGACCGCGACGGCGTATGGGTGATGAACCCGCCGTACTTGCTGTACTATGCCGACAAGAATCACGACGACGTGCCTGACGGCGATCCGGAAGTTCATCTCCAAGGCTTCGGCCTCGAAGACACGCACTCGGTCGCGAACTCGCTGAGATGGGGGCCGGACGGCTGGCTCTATGGCTGCCAAGGGAGCACGACCAGCAGCGCGGTTCTGCGGCCGGGGCTCGACAAGCTGCCGGTTCATTCGATGGGACAGCTCATCTGGCGCTATCACCCGGCAACGCGCCGCTTCGAGATTTATTCCGAGGGAGGCGGCAACTCGTTTGGTTGCGAGATCGACGCTGAAGGCCGAGTCTTCTCCGGCCACAATGGTGGCGACACACGCGGCTTCCACTACGTTCAAGGGGGCTATTACCAAAAGGGATTCAACAAGCACGGACCGCTGTCGAACCCGTACGCCAACGGCTACTTCAACGCGATGGGGCACGCGAATGTGCCGCGGTTCACGCACAACTTCGTGATCGACGCTGGAGCTGCGTTGCCGGAACCGCATCGCGGCCACCTGTTTGGTGTCGAGCCGTTGCAAGGGCGCGTCGTCGAAGCGGAATTGTCGAATGATCGCTCGTCGTTCAAGACGAAAGACTTGGGCTACTCAATCACCTCGACCGATCCACGCTTCCGCCCGGTCGAAATCAAAGCCGGCCCCGACGGAGCCATCTATGTCGCCGATATGTACGAGCCGCAGATCGCGCATCGCCAACACTTCCAAGGCTTGATCGACAAAGACAACGGCCGCATCTACCGACTGTCGGCCAAGAACTCCGCGCGGTCGAAGCAGGTGGACCTCGGCAAGAAGTCGACGGCCGAACTGGTCGAGCATCTGCAGCAGCCGAACAAGTGGCAGCGTCAATCGGCCCTGCGACTCATCAGTCAGCGCCGCGATCGAACCGTGCTGCCATTGCTGAAAAAGAACATCGAATCGAGCACGGGCCTCTTCGCGTTGGAGTGTCTGTGGGCGACGTACCAGCTCGGAGGACTTGACGATGCATTTGCGCAGAAGTGCCTGGCTCACAAAGAGCCGCTTGTTCGCGAATGGACGGTACGATTCGCCGCTGATCTGCCGCTCGATCTCGCCGCCGCTGCGAATGCGACCGGCCGCGCTGTGCCGGGACCGCGCGAAGTTCAGGACGCGCACCTGACGGGGCATCGCTTCGCCGAAACGCGAACGTCGATCCCGCTGGCTCGCAAGTTGGTCGATGTTGCCAAGTCGGAAACCTACGTCCGAGTCCGCAGCCAACTTGCTTCGACCGCCAAACGACTGCCCGCCGATCAAGCTTTGCCGCTGATCGACGCGCTGATCACGCACAACGAAGACGCTGACGATCTTCACATCCCGCTGCTGCTATGGTGGGCGCTGGAATCGAAAGCCACGAAAAGCTCGGCCGCGATCATCGGGCTGTACAAAAAACCGGAAGTCTGGAAGCGGACGCTGGTCGAAAAGCATCTGGCCTTGCGCACGATGCAGCGATTTGCTCAGTCTGGGACGCGCAACGATTTGCTCATCGGCGCGGAATTGTTGGCGAATGCTCCGACCATTGAACACAAGCAGGAGCTTCTGAAAGGATTCGAAGCGGCGTTCAAGGGTCGACCGCTCAGCGGTCTGCCCGATGAACTCGTCAAGGCAATTACCGAAGCCGGCGGCGGGTCGCTTGCGTTGCGAGTCCGCCAGAAAGACGCGGCAGCTATCGTGGAGGCGCTTAAACTTGCTGCCGTCGAACCGGCGTCCTCACCCGATCCGAAACAGAAAGCGGCCGCCGAAGAAGCCAAGACGCGGCGTATCGAACTCGTGCAAACGCTTGGTGAAGTTCAGCCGAGCGGTTCGGTGAACGTCCTGGTCGCGATTGCAAAGTCTTCGGCGGACAACGATGTTCGTGCGGCCGCGCTTACCGCATTGCTCGGTTTCAAAGACGAAGTGATCGGCTCGGAAGTGCTGACCGTCTTCTCCAGCTTACACGACGATGTACAGTCGGTCGCGCTGACGCTGCTCACCAGCCGTGCTGCCTGGGCCACACAACTGTTGGAGGCGATCGACGCTGGTGCGCTGAAGCCAGATGTACTGCCCCTCGACGTCGTCCGAAAGCTGACGTTCCTCAAAGGGGACAAGCTGGCCGCACTGGTCAAAAAGCACTGGCCGAAGCTCGAGGGTGCCAGCACGGCGGAGATGCAAGAGCTGATTGCTCGGTTCGCATCAGTCGCCAAGTCGGAAGGGGGTGAGCCGTTTGAGGGCAAGAAAATCTTCATGCAGTCCTGCGGCAAGTGTCATCTGCTGTTCGGAGAAGGAGGCCGCATCGGTCCCGACCTGACCGCGTTCAAACGAAACGACGTGAATCACATCCTCACCAACGTCATCAACCCGAGCGCGGAGATTCGAGAAGGCTTCGAGGCAATCGTCGTCATCACAACCGACGGTCGTACAATCACCGGCTTCCGCGCGGATCAAGACGCCCGGGTTTTGGTTGTCCGAGGCATTGACGGTCAGAACATTTCGATCAACCGCGACGACATCGAAGAAACAGTCCCGCTCAAGAAATCGCTGATGCCTGAAGGACTACTTAATAATCTGACCGACGAACAGGTCCGCAATCTGTTCACCTACTTGCGAGTCGGTCAGCCGTTGAACTCGCAGTAGTCCCAATCGCCAATCAAGAATCTCAAATCGAAAGTCCCATCATGTGGTTCACAGAAACCCCCTGGCCGCCGATTATTGGCCTGTGTTTTGTGGGCGTGTTGCTGTTTTTGGGATGGATGTCACAGCGGAACACGGGTTTCCTGGCGGGTGTCGCTTTGTGCCTCGCGTTGTGCGGGATTGTGTTTTTCGTCGAGCAACAGGTTGTCACCGAGCGTGAGCGGGTCGAGCAGCGATTGCTGGATTTCGCGGTGGCGTTCCAGCAGGACTCGCTGCGGAAAGGGTTAGTGAATTTAGTGGTCCCCGGGCCTGAGCCAGCCACGCTGAGTTACATCTCGGCATCGGCGGATAGCACCAAGCGAATGGCGGAAGCCGCGTTGAGCTACGTCGATCTCCCTGAAGCGGTCCGAATTTCAGACGTGCGAACGACGATGAGCAACAGTGACTCGCGGGCAGTCACGCAGTTTCGAGCTTCAGCTACCGTGAAAGCCGGAAGCGATTCGGATGGCGTTCACTATCCGACTCGCTGGGAACTGACGTGGCAGCGGGAAAAGGGAGACTGGAAGATTCTTCGTGCCACTCGATTGCACTTCAACACCGGCGAGGCGTTGCAAAACCCGTTCACAAATCGCGAATAGTCGGGCAGGCACTTCAGCCCGTGCCGAGTGTTTCGAAAAATGTCGATTCCAAATCGAATCAGCCAGGAAAGCGTGATTCACAAGGAGACAGACATGTCCGTGCCTCACCTCTCTGGTGCCGGCGATCAAAGAACGGAATCTCCCAAGGAGGCGACGTTGGTCGATGACACTCCCGCCAAAACATCGGGCGCGACTCCCAACCAGACGGTGGCTGAGCAGAGCGAACGAGACGAAGTGACGATTGTTGATCGGTCAATCAGATCGGGCACCGCGCGGTCTGGATCGAACGAGGCCGATGATCGAGACGCAACCATTACGGAGGGGGCGCCGGTTTTTCAGCAGTCCGAGTCCGCCGTTCAGACCGTCATCGATCCAAAGGCTCAGGATGCGTGTCTCGCGAGTCCCGAGTTTCAGACGAGTGCCGACTCGAGTTCCGCAGCAAGAGATTGGGCACCAACCAAAGGAGCGACCGAAGCCGCATGGCCGCAACCATCGCCGAGTGTGGCGAAGAAACCACAGACGTCACAACGGCCGCAGTTGGAGGATCGGTATCAGCTGCTCGACAACTTTGCACGCGGCGGCTTGGGCAATATTTGGCGGGCCAAAGACTCCATCATCCATCGCGAAATCGCGTTTAAAGAGCTGCTGCCGAAGGCGTTGAAGAACCCTCGCATCGTCGAGCGCTTTCTTGAAGAGGCACAAATCACCGGACAGCTTGAGCATCCCGGCATCGTGCCCATCTACGACGTCGGCTACCAAGAAAACGGGACTCCATTCTACGCCATGAAGCTGCTGAAGGGCGGCAACATGGAAGAGGCGATCGAAACGCTGCACATCCTGCCGCGCGGAAGCACCGAGCGGCAGTTGGCCTTCACGCGACTATTGAGGCAGTTCATCGCAGTTTGCCAGGCGGTGGGGTTCGCGCACGAAAAGGGGGTGCTGCACCGCGACCTCAAACCGCTCAACGTGATGATCGGCCAATTTGGTGAGACTATGGTGCTCGACTGGGGTCTGGCCAAGGTGGTCGATGCGCTCGGCGAACACCAAATCGCGACCGACTCGGACGGACAACTCGACAACGCCAAACCTTCGGCCGATGACCACACGCTGGCGGAATCACCCACCTCCGATACAAACGTCGCCACCACGAAAGCTGGGGCCACCGGGACCGCCCCTTCAAACATCGGTGCAACCCGCGCCGCGGCGACTTCCGCCGCCGACCCGCAGACGGCACGAACCGAACCGGGAACCTTCTTTCGCCGCCAAGTCACGACGGATGCTCGCACCGCCGGCAGCCAAACCATGATGGGCCAGATCATGGGAACACCGGCGTACATGCCGCCAGAACAGGCGCGTGGATTGATCAACGAACTCGACGCGCGGACCGACATTTATTCGCTGGGAGGCATCCTCTACAAGCTGCTCACCAACCAATCGCCGGTGGCGAAAGGCAAAGCGCAAGACGTGCTTGCCAAAGTCATCAGCGGGCAAATCGTCCGACCGCGCGAGATCGATTCGACCATCCCGGCACCGCTTGAGGCGATCTGTCGCAAGGCCATGGCATTGCTGCAGGCCGATCGCTACCAGAGGGCACTGGATCTTGCCGCTGATGTCGAGTCCTGGCTGGCCGACGAACCGGTTTCCGTCTTCCCCGAGCCGTGGCACGAGCGATTTCGTCGCTGGAGAAAACGGCATCGCGCGCTGGTCTTCGGTTCGACAGTGGCAGCCGTTGTGGTTCTGTGCGGTTCGATCGCGTGGATTTGGCTGGAATCCAGCCGCGTCGAAAGTCTGCGACTGGCCGCGCAATCGAAGGTGGATGCCGCTGGCATCGCCGCCAAGGATTCGGACCTTGCGAAGGCCACGACGCTGCTGAGGGAGGCACTGGGCCAAGTCCAAGCTGAATCGAAGCTGACGCAATTTCGCGAGACCATTCAAGGCAATCTGGATTACGTCGGCCGTCTGCAAGCTGCCGCCGAACAGGCCCGGCTCGCCGAGTTGCGCACAAAAACGTCTCGACTTCTCGAAGAGGCCCAGCAAGCGACCAACACCGCGAGGGATTTTGCCCATGCTCGCACGCTGCTGACCGAGGCGGTCACGCTCCTGGCGAAGGAAACCTCGCTCGCCGAACTGCATCGACAAGCACAATCGCTGTTGGCCGACGTCAACCAGTCACTCGCGGAGCAATCTGAGGTCGATGCCGCGAAGGCACAGCTTGCCAAGTTCATGGCAACGGTCGAGCAAGTTCGCGTGCATGGCAGCAATCTCTCCGGCCAGGATTCGACGGATGACCTTCGCGAGGCCCGTAAACTGGGCCTCGCCGGATTGGAATTGTTCGCCATCGACTTCAAGCAGACGGAGAAGCTTGATCCACGTCTCACGCTCATTGGCCCCGACGCCATCGAGACGTGGCGCAGCGGCGCGTTCGAATTGTTGTTCACGGTCGCACAAGTCGAGATCAATCTCGCGAATAGGGATCAGCCGGCAGAGTTTCAGAGAGCCGCCCAACGCAGTCTCGACCGATTGCAAGAGGCCGACCATCTGGGACGCACATCTCCAGTGGTCGCCGCGCTGAAAGCACAATTGCTGGAGAGTCTCGGCAAGACCGAAGAGGCTCAGGCAGCGCTCAAGGAAATGGCAACGATTCCAGCTCGCACTCGCTTCGATCACTTCTTCCTTGGTGAAATGGATCGATTGCGACACGATTACAAATCCGCGCTGTCTCACTATCAGGATGCTTTGCAAGTCGCCCCCGACGATTTCTGGTCATTGAACATGATTGGTTATTGTCACCTGTATTCGCAGGACACGGCGGCGGCGACCGCTGCCTACACCGCTTGCATCGCTCGCCGCCCCAAGGTGTTCTGGCCGTATGTTGTGCGTGGCTATGCCTTCGGCGAGTTGAAGCAGTACGAGAAAGCTCAACGTGATTTCGACAAGGCGCTGGAACTTGAACCGCAGTCTTATCATGTCTTCTTGAATCGCGGTGTCGTGTTCCTGAAGAAAAAGGATTACGCCGCAGCGCGAGCCGATTTCGTCAAGGCCGGCGAACTGCGTCCAGACTTGGCCGGCCCGCACGAAAACTTGGCGGATCTCAGCCGCCTCCTCGGTCGTGAGCTGGCGATCTCTGACGCTCCCGACGGTGTGATCCGGGCGAATGCCGAGTTTCAAACATCTCTCGCCGAGTTGACTAAAGCGATCTCGCTGTCTCCTCAGCAGGCGTCGTTGTACCACGCGCGCGGAATGATCCGTGTTGCCTTGAGCGACGCGACGGCGGCGATCGACGATTTTCAACGAGCGATCCGGCAATCTCCCAATCCCCGTCTCCGAGCAGCCAGTTTGCGTGAAATTGGATTGATTCACCAGCGGGCAAAACGATTTCCCGAAGCCCTCTCTGCCTTTGATCAGTCATGGACTCAAAACCCACAAGACACCAACGTCATTCGCCAACGTGCCGAGACGCTCTTGTCGCTCAACCGATTCGCAGAAGCGGTGGCGGGGTTCACCGAATTCCTCGAAAAGGAAGGCCCGGTCGGCGATGTGTATCGAGCTCGTGGCCTGGCGTTCGCCAAGATGGAGAAGTACCGCGAGGCGATCAACGACTACACGATGTCTCTGCAATACGAGCCCTCCCCAAACATGCTGAAACAACGAGGCAAGGCGTACTTGCTGCAAGCGACTCAGCTCGCGAAAGAGGATTTTGAAGAATCGCTGCGGCTCAACCCGATCGATCCCGACAGCCGGTGGGGGCTGGCTCACGCGATGGTCTTGCTGGGCGACTATGCAGGAGCAGTCGTCGAAGTCGAGAAAACCGGTATCGCCGCCAAAGGGACAGGCGGCCAATTCGGACCACGCGAATGGCCGCTCCTTTTCAACCCTGCGACGACCTACGCGCTGGCGTATGCCAAAGCATTGGTCGATCCAAAACTCTCCGGTGAACGCCGCGAGGAACTCACGAAGCAGTACGTTTCCAACGCTGTGGAACTGCTCGACCTTGCTCGTCGCACCGCCGGCGAACAGTTTGGTCAGACGTTCGTGAAGCAACTCCGCAGCGATACGGACCTCAACCCCATTCGCCAACGTCCAGAGTTCACCGAATTCCTGAAGAAGGTCGACGCGGTGTCGCAACCGAAGTAGTTCGGTTGTCCTTTCCGAACGGCTTGAACGGACGTCGATGTCCTTCTACGGTTGGTCTTCCGGTTTCACGAAGAACTGCGACAGGTCGAGGCCGCCTTTCAACTCCGCCTGCACGATCTTCAGCGATTGCTCGATGCGTTGCAGGCGTTGTTCCAGCACGGGATGGATCATCGGCTGGTCGGACTTCGGTTTCATTCGCGGCACAGCTGGGTAGCCAAGCTGCCGTTGCAGCGCGGCGAACATGTAGAGGGGATCCTTCTTGCGGTGAGCTTTGGCGATTCGGCCTTCGCGGAGACCGAAGAGCGTCGGGTACGGCACGCTGAAATCGGGGTCTTGGTTCGCTCGGCGACGGTCAGCGACGAATTGTTCGGAACGGAAATAGAGCAAATCTGAAAACTCGGATGTGCCGAGTTCTCGCCGTAAGACCGCAAACCATTCGCGCCAGGTATCGTCGTACAACGGATCGCCTCCGATTGCGACCAGACCATCGGCGTAACCCAGACGGTTTCGTGACAGACATTCGAACTGGTAAATGAACAACCCCTGTGGCGTCGGATTGTTCGCGCGGAAGTCCGCCTCGCGGGTCAGGATTTCGAGGGCCATGAACTGGTCGAACCGCGACTTTGTTTCCTGTTCCGCCTGCCGCATGATGAAGGCTTGGAACGGAGCGAAGTAATGCTCCAGCCGAGCCATCCCGTCGCTGATTCGGCCTTGCAACAGGATTTCGCTTCGCAAGAAATCAATCGCCATGGGCAACTTGGTCGTGCTGAGAATCTCTTCTTGGATCGTCGTGAGAATCTCCTGCGACGAAATGCTCTCGCGCAGCCGCTCGGCGAAGACGCGGAAGAAGTGCGTCTGCTCGATGTATTCCTCGCGGTCCAAAAGGGGAGTCGGCATGTCAGTCTCTGTAGCGTTCGGCCAGAGTTTCGCAAAGCGGCAATGGTCACACCGGACGGCGATATCGAGACAACGGACCTTTGGGAGGAACCTGTGCCGTCGATGGCTCTTTCTCCGTCGCAAGTGTTGCCGTCGGCGGTAAAAACATGAACGCGAACACCAACGTCAGCGCGGAGGCCAACAGAATCGCCCCACGCAAACGGTTGTTGACCGCGAATGGATAAACCGCCGAGCCGTACCACGGCAGCGAGTCGGCGGGCATCTCCAAGGCCGGGTCGTTGTCGTGGATCGAAAGCTGCAAGTGCTCATCGACGGGAATGCGTTCCTCGCCAGGTCTGCGCGCTCCGAAATCAACACTGGCCAGCTTGCGAACGAAGTCCGGATCGCGGGCCAGCGAATCGACGACCAGAGTCAGGTCGTCGACTTCGTGTTCCAGGCCAACGAGCCGCATCTGCCTCGCGTGATAGTCTCGCTGCAGTTGGATGTAGCTCAGCAATTTTGGTGAGAGCGCGACTAACGAGTACGCACCGATCGCCGCCAACAAGGCCAGCCAGAAGGCCAGCGAGGTGGTCCAGGGGGTATGGGAGTCGGGTTGTTCGATCGTGTCGTTCATTTTGGAGTGCGGTGTATCAGCACCGCTTGGGATCTATTCGAAGCCGATACACCGCGCTCCAGAGTGTGCCCGATGAAACGAAACAGGCCGGAGATTTTTGCGGCTCCGGCCTGAGTTCCGTGACTTTCGCAACCAAGTTTCGCGATCAGATCGTTCCGCCGTATTGAGCGGCCGGGCCGAGGATTTCCTCGATCCGGAGGAGTTGGTTGTATTTGCAGATTCGATCGGTTCGGCTGGCCGATCCGGTCTTAATTTGCCCGGTGCCCAGAGCCACCGCCAAATCGGCGATGAACGTGTTCTCGGTCTCTCCGGAACGGTGGCTCATTACGGCCGTGTAACCGCTGCCGTGCGCGAGTTGCACTGCTTCGATGGTTTCGGTGAGCGTGCCGATTTGGTTGACCTTCACGAGGATGCTGTTCGCAACGCCGCTCTCGATGCCGCGAGCCAGTCGCTTCGAGTTGGTGACGAACAGGTCATCGCCGACCAGTTGGCAACGCATCCCGACCTTGTCGGTGAGTTGCCTCCAGCCATCCCAATCGTCCTCGGCACAGCCATCTTCGATTGAGCAGATCGGATAGTTTTCGACGAGGTCCGCCAAGAAGCCGACCATTTCCGCCGACGAGAGCGTTTTCCCTTCGATTTCGTACTTGCCGTTTTTGTAGAACTCGGTCGCGGCACAATCGAGGGCGATCTTGATCTCCTCGCCCGGTTTGTAGCCGGCCTTTTCAATGGCCGTCAGGATCGTGTCGAGCGCCTCCTTCGATGACTTGATGTCCGGAGCAAAGCCCCCTTCATCGCCGACGGCCGTGCTCATGTGCTTGTCGTGAAGGACCTTCTTGAGGTGATGGAAGACTTCGACACCCGCTCTCAGTCCATCGCTGAACGTGTCGAAGCCGAGCGGAAAGATCATGAACTCCTGGAAGTCGATGCCGTTATTGGCATGTGCTCCGCCATTGATGATGTTCATCATCGGGGCAGGCAGACGGTTCGCTCCAACGCCGCCGAGGTATCGGAACAACGGCAGGAAGCTGACTTGAGCGGCCGCGTCCGCTGCGGCCAACGAGCAGGCCAGAATCGCGTTCGCACCGAGCTTGCTCTTGTTCTCGGTGCCGTCGAGTTCGAGCATCGCATGGTCGATCAACGCCTGATCGCAGACGTCGAGCCCAATCAATTCATTGGCGATCTTCACGTTGACGTTTTCGACCGCTTGCAACACTCCCTTGCCGAGATACCGCTGCTTGTCGTTCGAGTCGCGAAGCTCGACCGCCTCGTGCGAACCGGTGCTGGCTCCGCTGGGCACGGCCGCTCGGCCGCGATGTCCGTCTTCCGTCTCAATGTCCACTTCCACGGTCGGGTTGCCACGGCTGTCGAGAATCTCACGAGCACGTACGGCTGCAATTTCCACACTCATCGTTCGTTCGTCCTGAAAAAGAATCTGTCTGATGCCGCACAACGCAGCAAAATCGGCGGAAGTTTGTCGAACTCAGCCCACATTCGCCACCATGAGCGGCCGGAGAATTTGCCGGATCGGAACGGTCGGCTCGAACGGATGGCGGTTCTGAAGAGGCTGACTTCGCGATAGCAACTGCGTCGCGAGCCATCGGGTGCACAACTACAATCCGCCGCATGACTTCACTTTCCGAACAATCGCCTCGCTCGCATCCCGCCGAGCCGCTTCCGCTGGAGCCGATGGACCCGCAACTGAAATGGATTCAGCCGGGGGGCGGAGTCATTTGCCATCTCGAACTGGGGTGGGGACACGTTCGTCGCGGGTGGCTGAGGACATTTCGTCGCGGCTACGTTCGCCGCATGGCGGAGCTTCGGAAAGGAGACTTCAACGGCTGCCCGCATGACGTGCTTGACCCCCGCGACGTGAAATTCTTCCGCAACCAAGGGGGCTACTACTGGGACGCCGCCGACGATCCATTCCGCTGGCGCGACAAGATTCCGTTTGCACGATCAGGGCTGTGCGAACTGTTCGTGTTCTCGCTGATCACGTTTGGTCCGGCGATCGGACTGATCTGCTGGTTGACCTGTCCTTGTTCCGCTTGGCTGCCGATTGCGGCTCGCATCGCCGCCTGGTTGGCTGTTGCGACTTGCTCGGTCATCGGCCTATTGATCGTGTGGTTCTTTCGGAACCCGCCGCGAGTGATTCCATCGACACCGGGTTTGGTTGTATCACCAGCCGACGGAAAAATCGTCGCGATTGACGAGATCGAGCACGACGAATTCCTCGGTGGGCCGGCGGTCCAGATCGGGATCTTCCTCTCGATCTTCAATGTCCACATCAATCGCGCTCACGTGGCAGGCCGGGTGATCGGGTTGCGGTATCGGCCGGGGAAGTATTTGAATGCGTTGCGACCTGAGTCGGCGCGTGAAAACGAACAACTCGCCGTGCGAATGCAAGAAACGGAGTTCCCGTTTCGCCGGTATATTGTGCGGCAAATCACGGGGGCGATCGCTCGGCGAATTGTCTGCTGGCTGAAACCGGGAGACGTGTTGGCTCGTGGCGAGCAATTCGGCATGATCAAATTGGGGTCGCGAACCGAACTGGTCCTGCCGCGCGAGGCGGCGTTGAAGTTGCGAATTCAACTCGGCGACAAAGTGAAAGCCGGCACTTCGATCCTGGCGGAGTTTCAATCATGAACCGACGCGAAAAAGTCTTCGCCGTGCTGCCGACGATGCTGACGCTCGGCAACGCAGTCTGCGGGTTCGGAGCGATCACCTTCGCGGCCAAGTGGTCTGGCGGCGATCCCGCGCTATCGTTGTTCATCGCGTCATGTCTGATTTTTCTGGCGATGGCGTTCGACGCGCTTGATGGCAGCGCGGCTCGGTTGACCAAGCAGACCAGCGAGTTCGGGGCGCAGCTCGATTCGCTGTGCGATGCGATTAGCTTCGGCGCGGCTCCGGCCTTCTTGATGCTGCAATTCTCGCAGTCGCGGGATCTGCTGCACCTGCGATTTTTGTGGTGGATCGCGGCTTTGTACGTCGCTTGTGCAGTTTTGCGGTTGGCTCGATTCAATGTCGAAACCGACGAGGACGATGCTCACAATTCTTTCAGCGGCCTGCCGTCACCGGCGGCAGCAGGAACGATCGCCAGCTTTCCGATCATGGCGTTTGGATTTCGTCACTTGGAGGACGCAGCCAATGACAAGCTTTGGGAGCGGATAGCGACGTGGCTCGATACCTGGACCGCCAACGTGCTGCCGTTCATCACGCTGGCCGTCGCCTGTTTGATGGTCTCGCGGATTCGTTACGCGCATCTCTTCAATCAACTGGTGCGTGGCCGACGAACCCGGAAGCATCTGATTCAAATCGTCTTCGCGATCGCCGTGATATTCGTAATGCCGCAGGTGTTCGTGCCGCTGTTTTGCTGCTGGTTCGCGTTCGGAGCGCCGGTGAAGGCGTTGTGGAACGAGTCGGTGATGCGCTGGTGGCAGCGAATACATCCGCGACCGGCGATCGCTGGTGGAACACCCTTGCCAGAGACCGGTTGGAAGAGTGAGGGGCCGATGCCAATCGATTCCGCCGATCACGCCAACGACACGGACGATGCCTGATGTTTACGGGACTAGTCGAGGCGCTGGGAACTGTGCGATCGCTCACCGAAGAAGGGGATGCGAAGCGGTTGGTCGTTGCAGTCCCACCGGTGTTTCTGGAAGGTGCTTCCCCGAGCCAACGGCTGGGTGACAGCGTGGCAATCAACGGTTGCTGTCTGACGGTCGTTGCCGCCGACGGCGAGGTATGGAGCTTTCAGGCCGGACACGAAACATTGGCGAAGACAAACCTCGGCCGCCTGAAGGTCGGTGATTGCGTCAATCTCGAACGAGCGATGCCGGCGGACGGCCGCTTCGGCGGGCACATCGTGCAAGGACATGTTGATGGAGTCGGCCGAGTCGCAGCGATCAACTCGCGCACCGACTTCGCCGATTACACGTTCGAAGTCCCCGAATCGCTCGCGGCGCAGATGGTCGAGAAAGGTTCGGTCGCCATCGATGGCGTCAGCCTGACCTTGGTGCGAGTCACCACCACGAGCTTTCAAGTCATGTTGATCCCGCACACGCTGGCAGTCACGACGCTCGGCCGGCGAAAAATCGGCGACGAGGTCAACATCGAAACCGACGTACTGGCGAAGTACGTCGCGAAGCTGCTCGGGCCACGCCATGAATGAATTTCGAGATCGGTGTCGAATGTTTGGTCGCGGCTTGATCTGCGGTGGATTCGGAGCGGGCATCGGCTTAGTTGCCTTTTTCGCTGCCTATCTTTGGGTGTTCGCGGTTCGAGGCCCGTTGACGGCGATGAACTGGTTCAGCCCAGGATTCTCAAATGCAGGTGTGGCAAGCAGCTTTGTCTTCGTCACTACCGCGGGCGTGCTGGGTCGGCAAGTGGTGTCAGTCTGGCGTGTCGTTATCTATTCCTGTTTAGGTTCATTTGTAGCGTCCATCTTGGGGCCATCCACTTCGATTGGCTGGTGGCAACGCAAGATGCGCTTGCTGGAAAATCCTCTGTTCGAAATGGAAGCGATCTGGCTCATCTTTGCCGCCAATGTGTTGGCGATTGCACTCGGTTTTGCCTTCGCAACGCCTGTTGGACCAACTCAGACGTCCTGCGAAGTGGAGAAGCTCACGCGATGAACGCAGCCGAACGGCAGACTCGCACGCATTTGACTAAGCTGTTTGCTCAGCACGGGTTCTTTCCACGCGGCGATCTCGGTCAGAATTTTTTGATCGACCTCAACATCGTGCAGTACGTCGCGGATCAAGCCTTCATCGGGCCGGACGACGTTGTGCTGGAGGTCGGCACGGGGACGGGCGGGCTGACGACGTTTCTGGCTCGTGAGGCGGCAGATGTCGTGACGGTCGAATACGACCAGAACGTGTTTGGACTCGCGCAGCAGATGCTCGACGGGTTGCCGAACGTGACGCTGATCAATGCCGACGCGCTCAAAAGCAAGAATCAACTCAACCCGGACGTGTTGGCCGTCGTCGAAGAAAAGCTGCGCGTCGATCCGGATCGCAAGCTGAAGTTGGTTGCCAATCTGCCGTACGACGTGGCAACGCCGGTGATCTCGAATCTTGTCGCCAGCGAGCTACCGTGGGTGGCGATGGTCGTGACCATTCAACTTGAATTGGCTCAGCGCATGGCGGCTCAACCGAAAGCGGGCAGCAATTTCGGAGCGTTGTCGATTTGGTTGCAGTCGCAGTGCCAGATCAAGTTGCTGAAGAAACTCGGCCCGCAGGTTTTCTGGCCTCGACCGGACGTCGATTCAGCGATCCTCAGCATCCGCCCCGACCGAGACCGCCGAGCGTTGATCACCGATCGAGCGTTCTTCCACGATCTGGTCCGGGGAATCTTCACGCAGCGTCGCAAGCATCTGCGAGTCGTGCTCGCATCATTCCTCAAAGGCCGGCTGGATCGAGAAACCATCGACGGCGTCCTTCTGGAACTCGGCCTTAAGCCAGACGTGCGTGCCGAATCGCTGGAAGTCGAGACATTTGTGTCGCTCTCGAACCGGCTGCATGACGCTTTGTCGAAGCCGATCTGATTCAGTCCAGCCAGACAAAATCAATCGGCGAGTCGATGTCCGGGTGCAGGCTTTGATGGACCGGGCAGTGCCTCGCCGCTGTTTCGATCTTCGTGCGATCGGCAGCAGAGACCTTGGCGGCCTTGTCGGCGGGAATCGTCACGGTGACCGGCAGCCGGCCGATGCGGCGGATCGGTTGCTGGATCATTTCCTTGGTGACGTGGATGCGGGTACCAATCAGGTCGATCTGACTTCGTTCAGCGACGATTCCCATGATGGTCATCACGCACGTACCGAGTGCCGTCGCCACTAAATCGGTGGGCGAGAAGCTCTCTCCCTTGCCGTGGTTATCCACTGGTGCATCAGTCACGAGGGTGGCTCCAGAGGGGCCGTGCGTCGCCGCACAGCGCAGTTGTCCTTCGTAGACGACGTTGATTTCTACGGCCATGAGTTGCTCCAAGAGGCTGCGGTGTCGAAATCGGTCTTCGCCGAGACCGGTTGGGTGGCTATGTTACTGCCCGCTCGACTGACTGCCGATGGAGCGGCGTGATCGGAACTCGATGGCGGATCGAAGGGTTCGTCGCGTCCATCGGTCACGGGCTTGCCCTGCTCAGCATAGTTCGTCGGTCATGGAAGGCACGTCTCTGGGAGGGAACCAAGGGGACCGAACATGCCAATCAGCATTCAACGTGAGCTCCCTCAAGAACTCGCCGACGTCCAGAAGGTGCTGTCGGCCAAGGCTCGTTCCTACGGGCTGGACTTCTTCGAGACGAACTTCGAGGTCGTCGATTACGACGAGATGTCGATGCTCGCCGCGTTTGGAGGATTCCCCGTCCGCTACCCGCATTGGCGCTTCGGAGCCCAATACGACGAACTCTCGAAGGGCTACGAGTACGGTCTGCAAAAAATCTACGAGATGGTGATCAATACCAACCCGTGTTACGCCTACTTGCTGAAGTCGAACTCGCTGATGGATCAGAAACTGGTCATCGCTCACGTCTACGGACACTGCGACTTCTTCAAGAACAACGCCTGGTTCCAACCGACCAATCGCAAGATGCTCGACGAGATGGCCAACCACGCCGCGCGCGTGAATCGTTACATCGACAAATACGGCCACGAGGAAGTCGAAGCGTTCCTCGATGCCTGCCTGTCGTTAGAGGACTTGGTCGATCCACACGCTCCGCACATTCGTCGCCGTGATGAAATTGTCACTTCCTCTGCTGTCAGCCCGATTGGCAAATGCGACGACGAAAAGACAGCGGACGACACCCCGGGAAAGCTTCCGTCCAAAGATTACATGGACGACTTCATCAATCCGCGCGCCGCGTTGGATAAGGCCGACAAGCAGCAAAAAGAGAAGCAAAAAAAGAAAGAAGAACCGCGGACTTTCCCCGCGGAACCAGAGCGGGACTTGCTGCTGTTCCTGCTGGAACACGCACCGCTGAAACTTTGGCAGCACGACATCCTGCAGATCGTCCGGGACGAGGCGTACTACTTCGCACCGCAGGCCCAAACAAAAATCATGAACGAGGGCTGGGCCAGCTATTGGCACTCGACCATCATGACGACGTTCGGTTTGAGTGACGGTGAGGTGATCGACTATGCCGACCATCACTCCGGCACGATGGCGATGAGTCCCAATCGGCTGAACCCGTACAAGATCGGCATCGAACTGTATCGCGACATCGAAGAGCGCTGGGACAAAGGCCAGTTCGGCCACGATTGGGAAACGTGCGATGATTACGAAGAGAAGCGGAATTGGAACAAAGACCTCAAACTAGGCCGTAAGAAGATCTTCGAGGTGCGCCGCATCCATAATGACGTGACCTTCATCGACGCCTATCTGACGCCGGAATTCTGTCAGAAGCACAAGCTCTTCAGCTTTGCCTACAACGACGGAAACGATAATTACGAGATCGCCTCGCGGCAGTTCCAAGAGATCAAGCAACAGCTGCTGACAAGCCTGGCCAATCACGGTCGGCCGTTCATCTACGTCATCGACGGCAACTACAAGAACCGCGGTGAGCTGTATCTCAAGCACCAGTTCGAAGGGGCCGAACTCAAGCACGACTACGCCCGCGACACGCTCGCGAATCTGCAACGCATCTGGGGACGCCCCGTCCACATCGAAACAGTCGTGGATGAAAAGCCTTCGGTGATCTCGTTCGACGGCACAAACCACGAGATGCGGCAAAAGCCGTAAGAGACGCGTGGATGCTGCAAGTGGTTCTCGGCGAAATTTGCCGGATTGACGAAAATCGGCTCGTCAAAGGTGTCACGACTGCCGAACCGTTAGACAAGCGGCCAAGAAATCCCTGTTGACGCATGGGCACGACTTCTGACCAAATAGCACGAGTATCCAAGACGTAAATTTTCCAGACCTTCCCGCCTTCCGCGGTTCGCAGGATGCGTGCCGCAATGATCTTTCTGAACTGAACAATGAAGGGCGAGGTGCTCGTCGTCGGTCCAAGACCGCGACCAGTTCCTTGCCCTTCGTCCATTCTGCTCTCACACCGGGAGGTGTGCCATGAGTCTTAGCCAAACGCTTTCGCAAGAATTTCCTCGGTTAATCGGATTGAACTCGTCTCAGCCAACAACGGTCACGCTGCCGACGACCGATGGCGTCGACATGTCGGTCGACTTCACGATCGTCGACACGCTGAGCTGCGCGTTTCGCGAGTTGCGCATGGATGTTCCGCGACTCGCCGGAGCTTCGTTCGCGATGCTCGAACACTGGGCTGAAGACTTGTCGAAGCGGATCACTTATCTGCTCGAAAACATCGGCCCGCTGGAGTTCGACCCGACGACACAGCAAGTCCTCATCCGCTCGAAATCGCCTGACCTGCGTACCGGTGGAGCGAAATACTACGAGGTGCTGTTGCAGTGCCAATCCGCCGGACGATTCGTCCTGCGCCGGTTCCATTCCGATCCCGCTCAATGCGGTCGCGATCAAGTCGATCTGACGATGACCCACGAGACGCTGCTGAAACTCGTTGAAGATTTGCTGGCCACGGTCCCGTAAGTTGTGTGAAACGCATTCGGCAAGTGTATTTTGTGAGGTAGGATTGGCTGGAAGCCTCTCCCGCTTGTCGAATGGGCCTGCGATGACCAAACACGCTCGAAGAATTCGACCATCAACGACTTACAACCCCCTTGGCAGTTCTGCCCCGCATTTCTCACAACGAGCTTTGGCTGGGATTCATTTAGCGCAACGAGGTCATTGTTCTGGTTGTTTTTTGCCGAGAGCGTTGGGACACGATTTGCGGGAAACGCGGGGGCGGTTTTGAGAGGCCGAGCCATGTTTTCGGGACGTGGGACATTATCTGAGCACACGCGGTGAGTGGCGGAGGTCGCGACGAACTCGCATTTCACGCCACACTTTTCGTGAGGAACGCCGGCGATACAGGTCGTAAGGTGATGTTCATCTCGCAGGCCAAGGATTGCGGACTGCGCCGGTCACGGAGGTTGGCCAGTACGCGTGCGAACAATGTTTGGTATGGGCAGGCCGACGACAGGCGGAGCTAGATTTTGCGGAACGTCAACGTCACCACGGCTCCGATTGTCGAGAGCTTCGTCCGCAGCGTGCCGCAGCTTGCGGTCGCCAGTTCGGTTCCCTTCAGGCCCTGTTCGCGGAGCACGGCCATGAACAACTACGCCAGTGTCGAGAACCACAGCCGTAGTTGATTCGCACGCATGGTTGCGCAACTCGTGCGATCGGTGAATCGGCAGAGCGGTTGTTCCTTGTGGCGGTTTTCCACTTCGTCGCGAGCACAGGATTTGTCTTTGTAGGTCGTGGGTGCGTCGAACTCCGTGGCGGGGAGGTTCGTGACGACGAACCGCAGGCTCCGCTCCGTTGAGCTCGCTGAAACGGCTGTCTCACCTACGCTCCGTCCTGACCCACACCCATCACCCCTCCAAACCACACAGCCACAACCCCCTCAAACTCTCATAAGACCTGGCGTGACTTCCGGGGACACTCCAAGTGAATCCTCCGCTTTACGCCGGACTGCTCACGTGGCACGCGGTGTTCTACATCTCCGCACTCATCGGCTGGTGGTTCCAGCGCTCCGGCCGACGATCGGTGTTGTTTGCGGCACAATTGATCTTTGTAGCTCTCAGCACAACGACAGTCGCCGCCCTATGGGACGCCGTTCGTGGCCGCTTCCGCGCGACGTGGCAAAAAGTTAATGCAAAAAAAGAACCCGAAGCGTCACCAATGGAGAACGCTCCAGGTTCATTTGCGAATTGTTGACCTCGTTATGCCCGTTCTGCCACGCGTCGTTTTTGTTCGCGGTTCCACATCCACAACAGGAGTGGGCTGGCGATGTAGATCGTGCTGTAGCAGCCGACGAGTGTGCCGATCAACATGCAGAATGCAAACCCGTGAATCCCTTCACCGCCCATGGCATAAAGAATAACGACGGTGATAAACACGATCACTGCGGTCAGGATCGTTCGTGAAAGCGTTTGGTTGACGCTGTCATTAACCATCTCGATCGTCAGTTGCGGATTGCGGCCGCGGATTTCTCGGATGCGATCGAAGATCACGATGGTGTCGTTCAACGAATAGCCGACGATCGTCAAAAGCGCTGCGACGATCGACAGGTTGAGCTTGAAGTCTTCCAGGCCGAGAATCGGCCCCAGTGGAGTTGTCGAGAGGTAGTAGGCCAGCGGCAAGCATGCCATGGTGAAGAACACATCGTGGAACACGGCAACCACGGCCGCGATGCCGAAGTCCGCTTTCGTGAAGCGGAACCAGAGATAGACGATGGTGGCGACACCGCTGGCAAGCAGCGCCAGAATGGCCAAATAGCGCATATCTTCAGCGACGGATGACGAGAAGTTGCTGACCTCTTCAAAGATTGGCGTGTCCTGCAGGGTCGCCTTCATCGCCGCGAGAGCTTGGGTCAATTCTGCTTCACTGACGGTTGTGCGAACTTCGACGAGCATCTTGGTAAAAGTTTTCGCCTTGTTGTCTGCAGCAGTGAGTCCGGAACCTTGTCGTCCAGAGATGCGGAACAAGGCATTGGGATTGGCATCAGCGTAGGCCTTCTCGTTGACGTCGCGGAGTGCTCGAATCAAGTAATCCGCTGCGGTCGACGTCGAAACTTCGCTACTGAAAGTCAGTTCGGTCTGGTACGCGTCGGCAAATGGGTCAAGCGGAGCGGTAACGTCCAATCCGTCTGACGGCTTGTCATTTGATTTCGGGGAATCATCGTCAGACGTGGTCGTGACAGGTGTCTCTGCCTTCTTCTCGGACTTCTCCGCGGTCTTGTCCTCTTCGGCGGTTTTTTCTTCCGCTTTCGGCGCGGGCTTATTCTCGGAGGGATTGTCCGCCTTTTTCGGTTCGTCGTCGGAGGCAGGCTTTTTGACTTCGTCGGACTGGGCTGCCTTCTTCTCGGAGGAATCGGTCTTCACTTCGTCTTGCCCGGCAGCGCCGAGGATTCGAGCATCTGGCACTCGCAGCGAGGAAGTCTTGGCGGCTCCCTTGGAAACAGGCGTGGAATCAACCGTCACCTTTTTCAATTCGTAATTGCGATCATTAAAAGTCGAAGCGATGCCAGCACTGATTTCTTTGGTGTTCTGCTCTTTCGTACGGAGTCGGAACTGCCGACCGCGTTCGCCACCTGGGGGATCTTCGGGCACTGCGAGTCTTTCCAACGACATCGAGTCAAACGTTTTTTGTAGTTTGCCACGCACGTCATCGATCTGCTGGTCATTCACGAATTGAAATGTCACGCTCGAACCGCCGCTGAAGTCGATATCCAAGCTGTCGGAGCCACGTGCCAAAAGCAGCGTTAACCCGAGGACAATAAAGCTGATGGAAAATGTGACAGCGGCTTTCAGCTTGCCGATGAAGTCAAATTTCGGGACACCCATGACTTTCATCATGTTCAGCTTCGTGATCCAACGCTTTCGTTCGGCGATATCGAAGACCAGGTGCCCGAAGTACAAGGCCGAGAAATTGCTCATGCAGATGCCGATGAACAGCGTCACCGCGAAGCCTTTGATTTGATCGGTGCCGATCATGTAGAGCACGACTGCGGCAATCAGCGTCGTCACATTCGAGTCCCAAATCGCGGTAAAGGCTTTGCTGAAACCGTTCTGAATTTCCAACCGCAAGCTACTGCCCCGCTCCATTTCTTCGCGCATGCGTTCATAGATCAACACGTTTGCATCGACCGACATACCCAACCCCAGCACCATTCCGGCCAAGCCGGGCAGTGTGAATGTCGCGTTGCAAATCACCATCACGCCCAGCGTGAGTACAAGATTGAGCAAGAGCGAGATGTCAGCGACCACCCCGCTAAACCGATAATAAATTGCCATGAAAAGAAACACGGCCAGGGACGACACCCACAGAGCCAAAATTCCTTTGCGTTGCACGTCCGCTCCCAGCAAAGGACTGATCGAGAACTCGCTGATCGGAGTCGAATTGATCGGCAATTGCAAAGCGCCGGCATTCAATACATCAACCAGTTTTTTCAATTCTTCATTGGAAAAGTTGCCCGTGATTTGACCGCTGTCGCGAATCGCACTATTCAAATTTGGAGCAGAATGGACTTGGCCGTCGAGGAGAATCGCCAATTGACGCTTGCGACCGTCGGTCGTGGGCTTATTGCGGTCGGTCAACCGGAAGAATCGCATCGCTCCTTCCGAGTCGAATGAAAAGTTGACGCAGGCCGTCGCGTCCTCAGACATTCCGATGGATGCTCGGCGGAGGAAGTCCCCCGTGACGCGGTCCTCGTCCGGCTCTTGCATGATGAGCACTTGTGTGACAGTCGTGTCTTCTCCTTTGCGATTCTTGCGAGTCACCCCTCGAGTCGCCGCAGTGGACGGCACGTCCCCTTTTTCGGCAACTTCTCGCCATGCGGCGACGATTTGTTTGTCTTCCAAGTAGTTGTCCTGATCAGCGGGAAGTCGACGCGCGGCTGCGATCGGACCACGGTGATCTTCTTGATTGGCAACGATCCCAAACTCCAAGCTACCCAATCGAGTCATCGCGGCTTTCTTCTCCGCCACGACACCTTGATCCGCTCCAGGAATGATGATCTCGATCCGGTCCTGGCCAACTTTTCGGATCGTGACTTCTTCCGTGCCCGATGGATTGATGCGCTTACCGACCGTGCTGACCATCTGGTCGACCGCTTTGGAAATATCTTTTCCTTCCTCAGCGGCCTTCGTGGTTTCGATCTGGTAGATCAGATTTGTGCCGCCCGCGAGGTCGATTCCCCAGCGGAGTGCGTCCTTCCAAGCTTCGAACTTGCCAGCCTGAATGATGTGATAGCCAAATGGAGCCAACCCCAACGTGAGTGCAAACAGCACGGTGCCGATGCGGTTCGAGAACTCCTTCAGCCGCAACGCGCGAGCCAGAAGTGCTCCGACCACAAACGGAGTTGTGCAGAGCACGATGAGCATTAACAACCGGAAGCCGATGTCGGCCACCTCCGGTGCGTTAGCTGCGGCTTTGTCAGCGGCATCCGCCAACAGTGACAGTCCCGTCGAAAAATCGTTCATCGAGTCTAATTCCTCAATTTCATTTTGAAGTTCAGCGAATTTTCGCCGTTGTCCTTCGCCGCTTTCATAGGCTGGATGCAGGATCCCAATTTGTCAAAACGCGGTTCTGAGACAGTCCCAACCGGCAATGAATTGCCGCTCTCGAAAGTCAGCTTCCCGCCGGCTTGCTCGCGTCCGTGGGGGACGATTCGGCCAGCGGCCCCTGAATAGCGCTTCGCAAAAAGCGCAGCTTGACATTGTCGTCTACCCGCAGCGTGACTTCTTTATTGTCGTCCGAAAAGCCTGTGATCGTGCCAATGATCCCAGAGTAGGTCACGACACGGTCGTTTCGCTTCAGGTTGGCGAGCTGTAGTTCGCGTGCCTTACGTTCTCGGCCCTGCGGTCGCAAAATCAGGAAGTACCACACGAGGACAATCAGCACCATCGGCATCAGCAAAGACGGCAGCGACGGTGCTGGTGCTGCTCCTTCGGCATCGGCCAAAAGCATTCCTGCACTCAAAAAATCCATGTCGGTTCTCAATTTGGTGCCGCTGCCAACGAGGAGCCAGGACGCTCTGACCCTAAGCCACACAAGGCGTTCCGCTCACACTTCCGGCCGCGAAAGGAGCGTATCTTAGGAGCGACCAACCACCCCGGCAAGCTGGGAGGAATCGTGGACGGGATCGCACTGAGTGACACTATTTCATCCCTTCTCCATTCGGAAGAAGGTGCGGAAAGCTGTAAGAGGGGCGCGATGATCAGTTAGCTCCCTCGGCTCAACCCCTTCGCGATGGAAGCGAGAGGGAAACTGGTCGATTACCCAAACCAGGCACGCCGACTCGTTCGTTCCCGGCCAGCGAATCGTGGTTCTCTTGTCCGTTGGGGGGGCTTAGCGTACCGCCACCTTTGCTGCCGGGCGGAATTCAGCCAACCACTCGAACGACCACCGTCACGGCAGGTGTCTCGGAAACGTCACGATCGGCTTGTGATACGTGAACCAGATCAATTGAGGGTCCGGCATGGAAAATGATCGCCGCTGACGGTCAACCGTCAGCGATTTCCTTATCCGACCTTCGGCCACCCTCTCTTAATTGGAAGAAGGGATGTGGTCGAATCGGTGAAACGATGATGTTGATTTGTCAAACCGATCTCAATTGACCAATTCTTCGAAGTACGATTACAAGTGCATTCAACACGACCGCACCAGCGCGTGGTGTTTTCTCTGTCGCTTCTCCCGTTTGTTTTTGATCTATGCAGGCATGACGCCTGCATCGCAGTTGGCAGGAAGGCCATCATGAGTTGGGCTCGCCTATTGGGTTCGGCGGTTTCTTCGGCACCTCTGCCCCGTGCCGTCGTACGGCATTTGTTGTTCACGCACCAGATCGGCATGGGCTCGCGCGTGCTTGTGGTCGGTTGCGGACATGGTGAGTTGGTGCATTTCTTCGACGATTTAGGAATGGATGCTGGTGGGCTCGACGAGTCTCCGGACAATGTCGACTGGGCGGCGGAGCACGAGCCGCGATCTGACTTCCGATTGGTTTCCTCTCCGGCCGAAGCTTCCTTGGAATACATCCGGAATGACGAGCCGTACAACCTGATCGTCGTCCGCCACTTGACGACCTATAACGGCAATCTTTTTTGCCCTTCGAGTTTCCTGGCGACCGCCAAGTTGTTGCAAAATCTTCGCCCGAACGGCTGGTTCACTTTCTTGGTTCATCGCGACAATAGCCGCCCATCGAATTGCGAAGCTCACGAAGTGTCCTGCTTCACGCGACATCTGTCATTTTTTCCGGGGACATGCCGTGTATCGCGCTTCGCCGACTGCGAACTGTCGACCATCGCCAACGACTGGCTGCACCTGCACCGCCACCACGGCGAGTTCGTAGTCGTGTCGCTCCGTATTCCTCACGTCGCACTTTCCGCAACCGAGTGGCGGCGTCTGGCGATACAAGCCGCCGAAAGTCAAGTTCACAGTTGCTGCTCGTGGGCCGCGTCTCAGGAGTTGACTTATCAACCTGCGTTGGCAAAACGGGCAGGTTGAAATCCAGCCGCACGTCACGAGCCAGTATTGGAACCGCCTGTCGCAGACATCGCGAGTTCACGTTTCGCACGTGCGACCATGTCACGAACGTGCTCGCGGTTTTCCGACAACCTCGCGAACGCCGGCTCGATCCAGCTATTGAGGAAGATCAACACCACAGCCGCTGCCAGCGCACTGAATGTGGACCAAATCGACTCGCCAAAGTTGCGAACGATGGCATTGACCGTCGCGTTGCCATTCTGGTTTTCGGCTTGCAGTGCCGCTCCGATTGCCAACACCGTGCCAAGAATCCCGGCCATCGGATACGCCTCGATCATTGACCGCCACACGTTGTAGATCGTCTCGAACCGAATCGCGTGCAAGTAGCGACGCTTTTCGTCGAGGATGCTCATCCGAATTGCCAACTCCTGCCGCTCGGCCGATCGAGCGGGGATATCCAAAGCGTCTTTCACATCGGTGAGGAATGCCTCGATCTGATCGGACAGCGGCAGGCTGCGATCCAACACGCTGCGATTTCGCAGGCCACGAGTGAAGTCATCCAAGTTCTGTGCGATTGTTCGTAGGTTGTGCCGGTACGCCATCCAGAGCATCACGAACATGACCAGATGGCCGATGAACGCGCATAGGATGACTGGTGTCGAAAGCTCGGAGAGTTGTTTGAGGAGTTGGGCGGAGATGTGCATGACGTTTTTGATGAAGGGGTGATAAAGCGAGGGGGCGACACGGTAAAACGCCGCAATGAGCACCTTCACCTTGTCACCGTGTCACCCGCTGACCTTATCACCTCATACCCCCAGCCGCTCCAAAACGTAAAGGGCACTTTCGGCTCGCAGGTTGGCCCCCCAAGCCTCCGGGACGGCTCGGCGTTTGATGATCGGCAGTTCGCGGATGATGCGGAAGTTCTGCTGCCCGCACAGGCTCCGAAAATCCCGGAGCGTCATGAAGTGGATGTTCGGGCTGTTGTACCACTCGTAGGGAAGCGATTCGGTGATCGGGGCTCTTCCTTGCCAAAGCACCTGAAACCGCACTTGCCAGTAGCCAAAATTCGGAACAACGACCAACCCGCGGCGAGCCACTCGCAGCATTTCGTCCAGCACGAATTGCGGTCGCTGCACCTGCTGCAACGTCTGGCTGAGCACCGCGAAATCAAACGACTGATTCGGGAACTCCGACAACCCCCCATCGAGGTTCGCTTTGACCGCCGGCACGCCACGCTCGATCGCGCCCAACAGATGTTCGGCGTCCAGCTCGACCCCTTGAACGTTGCAGCCATGCTCGTCGCGCAGTCGTGCCAGCAGTCGGCCATCCCCGCAGCCCAAGTCGACGACTCGGCTGCCACGGTCCACGTGCTGCAAGATGATCTCGTCCGTCAGCGCCGCCGTTGGGTCCGGCATGCAATATCGCCTGGGCATCGAAACTCTCCCTGCCTACATCAAAGAAACGAGGAACTTCCGTATTGGAATTCCGCGAACGCTTTCCCTTCGGTTTTTTCCTCCGCCCAGATTCTTCTGCCAAATCAAAACAGGGCAGAGGAATCAGGATAGCGGAATAAAATGAAGGCCTATGGTCCTGGGACTTTCTCGACTTTCCTTCGGCAGCACAAATCAAACTCGTCGCCAGGAGAGAGCAGTTCATACTTTTGATCGACCGGCTTCGGCCAGTAGCGATCATGAATCACGACCTGGCTGGCTCCGATCACTTTGAAACGTCGGCCGGTGACGACGATTGCCGTTCCTTCGTCGATGCCGATGCCCAGCAGTCCCGGGTACGTGTCGAGAACTTCCGCGAGGTCGTTCTGTCGCTTGCGAGCGATCACATGCTGGTCGATCGCTGTGCAATTCATGAAGCCGAAGCCGATTTCATGTCCCTTCGCCATCATGACTGTGTTTCCTTCGGGAGCGCCGCGTACGAGGTACGAGCCCTGAATCGTCGCTCCGGCCGAACTGCCGCCAATCACTCCGCCGCGATTCAGGACGCAGAACAACTCCCGATGCGTTCGGGTATCGAGATACGAATCTGCGAGTCGCCACTGACGGCCGCCGTCGATCCAAACTCCCTTAGCTCGTCGCAGCGGTGCAATGAAGTCGTCGGAATCAGCGACCGCTCGATCGCGCGTGTGCAGGACCGCGATGTCTTTCGCACCGGCGCGAGCCAGAAAGCTTTTTGCCACGTATTTCTCGTCCCAGTCTTCGCCTGAATTTGCCCCCGGGACCAGCACGAACGGCGAGTCGATCCCGCCGGCTCGGTCGATGAACTCTTGGACGATTTCTTTTCCCATCCGCCCGCCGCCGACGATCAGCAGCGTACCGTTCGATGGGCCGACCGACTGAGCTGATGCCGTCGAGACCAACAGCCAACCGCTCAAACACATGATCGCAAAGCTAATCCGCATGACGTCACCTCATGGCGCAGGAAAAAGCCTCTGGCGATCAATCATCGCCAGAGGCAAGATGGCCTCGCCCGGAATCGCTACAGGCCGGAATCGAATTTCACGAGTGAACCCGCCGGCTTGTCGCTCCCTTCGGCGACGGTGCCGAACACGGCGACGTACAGCACTCCGTTCTTGTCGAATGCGCAGGCTGTCGGCTTGTCGAGGCTGGCGATCTTCACCGCCTTGACCGAATCACCGTCGATGTCCAAACGGAACAGGCCGCCCGCTTTGGGGTCGCTCCACGAATAATCGGTCGCGTACAGCTTCTTGGTCTTCGGGCTGTAGGCCAGTCCGGCGATGTCGTTCAGACCGGTCTTGTAGTTCTTCTTGAGCTTGCCGGTTTCCGGATCGTAGATCGTCAGCAGGCTATCGCCCGGCGGAGTCGAGACCTCACCCATTTGGCCAACAACCAGATCCTTGCCGTCCAGCGAAAAGATGACCGGTACCGGAGCGTCGACTTCAGTGGCGATCTTGGTGGCGATCGACAACTTCAACGCGCCAGGTTTGCCGGCCGCGGCGGTGCTCTTGGAGATCCAGCCTTTGGTGTCGTCGCCGTTGCAGGTGATGAAGATCGACTTGCCGTTCGTGGCAACTCCGTAGAAGTTTCCTTCACCTTTCGCGGTTTCCTCGCTCGCCTTGATCGGGCCGAGCGTGACAACGGCAGCGTCCTCTTTGATCGGCTCGTGATTTTTTTGAGCCGCGTCCTTGGCGACCTTGTAAATACGGACCAACTCATCGCCATCCGGTCGGCTGCCATCGCCAACGATCAAGTGCTCGTCATCCCAGAACGCCAGACCGAGGGGGCCGATGTTGTACTTCGGCCCCTTGCCGTAGATGTCGGTCGGGAACCCTCTGATCTCGACGTGTGCCTTGCCACTTTTCGGATCGAGCCGATGCACGCCGCTATGAGCCGCAATGAAGACATGTCCGGTCGCCGGCTGTACCGCGACACCGCACGGGTTATCAATCCCGCTCAAGACTGTCACCGGCTTTGCATCCTGACCGACGGCCGTCAGAGCTATCAAACCACACAACAAAAACGCCATTGTACGGAGCATGAGAATTTCCTTTCGTTTGGAGCCGCAAGCGGGACACCTGCGGTTGGGGGATCAATTTTGCGTACCGAGTCTTCGAGTCAGCAGGAATGAATACGGAATACGGACATTCGGAAGTCAGAATAAGCGGCAGCCAGAACATTCCGCGTTCCGTATTCCGCATTCGCTCCCTTTTACTTCGGCAACTCCGGAGCCTTGTGGTCCGGGTAGTCGAGACTGTTCAGTCCTTCGATCATGAACTTCACCAAGTCGGCTTTCTCCGCCGGAGCGATCTTGATATTAAAAATTTCTTCATCGAGCCACTCGTTCGCGATGCCTCCTTTGGCGTAGTGGTCGATGACGTCATCCAGAGTCTTCGCGCTGCCGTCGTGGAAGTAAGGGCCGGACTTGGCGATCTCGCGCAGCGTCGGCGTTTTGAACGCTCCGGTATCACCGCTGAGCTTGCTGATGTCGGCTCGGCCTTTATCGAAGTCCTTCTTGTCCATGCCGACGCCAATGTTGTGGAACGAGTTGTCCGTGAAGTTCGGCCCCGCGTGACACGCCGAACAATGAGCCTTGCCGAAGAATAACTTTTGTCCTCGCTGAGCGGCTTCCGACAGAGCCTTTGTGTCGCCCGCTTTGAATTTGTCATACGGCGCATTGCCGGAGATGACAGTCCGTTCGTAAGCGGCGATCGCCTTCGCGATGCCGTCAGACGTGACGCCCTCGGTGCCGAAGACCTTCTTGAATTGTGTCTTGTAGCCTTCAATGCCATTGAGCTTCTTGATGACCGCATCAAGCGTCATGTTCATCTCGATTGGATTTTGAATCGGGCCGAGCGCCTGATCTTCCAATGTCTTCGCGCGGCCGTCCCAGAATTGCAGTGTCTGATACGCCGTGTTGATGACCGTCGGGGCCGAGCGGCCTCCCTTTTTCCCTTCGACGCCGGTCGCGAATCGTTCGCCGTTTGAGAAACCTTTGGCTGGATCGTGGCAGCTCGCGCAGCTCACTTTGTTATCGGCCGAGAGGCGGCCATCAAAGTACAACTGCTTGCCGAGACTGATTTTCTCGGCCGTCATGGGGTTGTCCTTGGGCACCGGCACAGCGAGCAAACCCAGCGGCGGATCGGCCGCGATCGCCACGCTCGCGATCAGGAGCGGAACGGCACTGCAAAACCGACGAAAACATCGAGGCGGGAAGTTCATGGGGTGTCTCCTTCGAAGAAGTGCAATGACATTAACCCTCTCAGCGTCGTTTGCAAGCTCCGTGAGTTCGACCTTGTACGGTTCAATCCGTTAATCTGTTTGGGCCGAAGGTGGGATTCACCACAGCGATACAGAGGACGCAGAATTCGGACACGAGATTGCGTCTCTGTGGTGGATCTCTTCTATACCCTCAGTCCGAAAGCGAACCGTGAGTCACGACGTCTACGAAAACCCGCTCATCAAGCGATACGCCTCGAAGCCGATGGCCGAGTTGTGGTCAGAACAACGCAAGCACTCGACCTGGCGTCGGCTCTGGGTCGCGCTGGCCGAGGCGGAACGAGAACTCGGCATCGAGATTTCAGAAGCTCAGATTTCAGAACTCCGAGCCGCGACCGACGACATCGACTTCGCGCTGGCCGCCAAGTACGAGAAGGAGCTGCGGCACGATGTGATGGCTCACGTCCACGCTTACGGTGATCGCTGCCCGTCGGCGCGCGGGATCATCCATTTGGGGGCCACAAGCTGCTATGTCACGGACAACACCGACCTGATTCTGATGCGTGAAGCGTTGCAGTTGGTGCAGGCGAAGCTTGTGGCGGTCATCGATGAGCTGGCGAAGTTTGCGGCGAAGAATCGCGAGCTGCCGTGTCTCGGATTCACGCATCTGCAACCGGCTCAGCCGACAACAGTCGGTAAGCGGGCGACGTTGTGGTGCTATGACCTCGTGCTGGATCTCGCTGAGATTGAGCATCGGCTCGCCGTGTTGAAATGCCGAGGGGTCAAAGGGACGACCGGCACGCAGGCGTCGTTTGTGGCGTTGTTTAATGGTGATCACGCGAAGATCGAAGAACTCGACCGCCGAGTCTCCGCCAAGATGGGATTCGATGCAGCCTATGCGGTGACTGGGCAGACGTACTCGCGCAAAGTGGATGCGCAAGTGCTCGACGTGCTCAGCGGCATTGGCCAGAGCGCTCACAAAGCTGGCACTGACATTCGCATCTTGCAAAGCCGCAAGGAAATTGAAGAGCCGTTCGAGAAGCAGCAGATCGGCTCGTCGGCGATGGCCTACAAGCGGAATCCGATGCGATCCGAGCGGATGTGCTCGCTCTCCCGGTTTGCGATGAGCTTGCCCGCGAATCTTTCACAGACGGTAGCGACGCAGTGGCTGGAACGGACACTCGACGACAGTGCGAATCGGCGGCTCGTGCTGCCACAAGCGTTCCTGGCGATCGACGCGGTCTTGATTTTGTACCGCAACGTCGTGGATGGGATGGTCGTGTACCCGAAGGTCATCGCGAAGAATCTCGGGGAAGAGTTGCCGTTCATGGCGACCGAAGAAATTCTGATGGCTGGGGTCCAAGCTGGCGGCGATCGGCAAGAGCTTCACGAGCAAATCCGCGTCCACAGTCAGGCAGCCGCACAGCAAGTCAAAGAACATGGCCGAGCGAACGACTTGCTCGACCGTTTGAAGAGGGATCCGGCGTTTGCGTCGGTCGATCTGAGCAAGGCGCTCGACGCCCGCCGCTTCGTCGGCCGAGCACCCGAGCAAGTCGATCGGTTTATCGCCAATATCATCGAGCCGATTCGTCAGCGGTATCACAATCTCAGCGGTCAACCGTCAGAACAATTACGAGTTTGATCCTACAGGAGACATGCCATGAATCGTTTTTGGTCATTCGTCGGTTTGTTTGTGGCGTTCGTGTTTGCGGTGACGTTCTTTAATCGGTCAGCGCAGTCCGATACCCCTGCGTCCACGATACGTTGGGAATATCGCACAGAGACGATCGAGCCGACGTTGCTCGCACAGCGGCTCAATGAATGGGGCGGCGATCGGTGGGAAGCCTTCGCCGTCGAACGGGGCGATACGGTGCTCGAACAAGACGGCGTGACCAAGCTGAAAGTCGCGAACTTTCAGGTCACCGCGCGACGCCCGTTAAAGTAGTCGAGTCACTCCGTGACTCAAATTCCGGTCACGAAGTGGCCGGTCTCCTTTACGGCTTCCAGGCGGTGAAGAACTTTTGCAGCCGGACCATCTCTCCGGGCAGATAAGCGGCGGCGGTGATGTGGCCGGCGTCGAGCCACACTAACTCCGGCTTCGTGCCGATCGAGTCCCACAGGGCCATCGTAGCCGCGCGTGGGATGATCTCGTCGGTCTTCGCGTTGACCATCAGCACGTCGCGGTCTTTGAGCAACCGGCCATGAGTCGCCGGATCGACCGGCTCGAGCAGTTTCAGGAATGATTCGCGCGACTCACCCATCTTGAGCCACTCGGAGCGAAACGCATCGGCATCGCGATGTTGCATGTCCCAAAGGTTCTCGCCGAGCTTTCCGCCACCCAGGTAGATCGCGACTTTGCGGAATCGCGGTTCACCCGCCGCCGACAACGCAGACATGATCCCTCCCAAACTGATGCCGGTGACACCCAGCCGTAGCTTGTCGATTTCAGGTCGAGCGGCCAGCCACGCTCCCGCGCGGCGAACATCGAGGACCGCCTGCGTCATCCCTTCGGCCACCTCGCGCGGGTCGCGAGAGATCATGCGACGCGGAGAGTCCTTGCTGCGACGCTCGCCGTAGTACGGCATCTTGATGAACAGCGCCGCGACCTTCGCGCGAGCCAGCGAACTTGCGACCGTCTGCGACAGCGGAAACTCGCCACCCAAAATGTGCAACACGACAACACCGGGAAATGGTCCTGCGCCGGCCGGCTGAAAATACTCGCCGTACACCGTGTTGTTCTCCGGGACGACGGTTTCGACGGGCGACGGAAACGTTACAGAGATCGTTCGAAGCGCCTCACTTTCCCGCAGGAGTTTCGCCTCGGCCTCAAAGCGATGCGACTTCAATCGAAACTGCTCCGGTACGGTCTCTTCGTTCTTCGCTGGAACAAACTCGATTTCGGCAACCTCCGAGACCTCTGAGAATGGAGACTGGTCGTCCGCGGCAACTTTTGCCAAGCAGTTCAGCCAAACGACAGCAGTCGACACAGCAACAAAGAAAATCAATCGAGACATCGGAAAGCCCTCGTCAGCAAAGCACGTCCGGAGGGAATCAATTCCCTCCGCCGAAACTGCGGGAAACGTGTGGGTCGACCACTCCGCCAGCACGCATTCCAGCGTGCGCAAGCGAACGGATAATACTTCGCTGGAGCATTTGACCGAAGTCTGGCCGACTCTCCCGGACGACCTGAAGGGTGAGATTTTCTCGCTGGCCGGATTGCGACCGCAGGCCACGGGCTGCGGGGACACCAGGGCGGCGTTGAAAACGATCTGCAAGCAAAGAGACTAAGTGAGGCGTGGTCAGAACCACGTTACGGCTCCGACGAAAAACAGCTCTAGAGCCATGCCCACTCGCCCGAGTTCTTCTTCTGCTTCACACCGCTTGTCACCGCGAGTTCGGCACTCCGCCGCCATCGCGTGACTCGAATCAAACGCGTGTCAACGATCCGGTAGATCCACCGAACGAATCGGTCTCGACGCCGAGTCTTTGCAGAATGGTGACGAACAACTTTGACAGCGGAAGCTCTTCCACTTCCTGCTTGCTTTGCCATCCGGCGACATCCGTGTCGATGCCTGCGCCGGCTTGATTGTCTTCATTTCCCTTGCCGAACTTGAGATAGCGGCCGTTGGTGAAGCCGAGGTTCTTGCCGCCGGCGGAGATGATTGGATAGTTGCGGGAAAGATGAAAGCTGCTCGACGCGGAGCCGTGCATGGCAAACGTGTTGTCCAGCATGTTGCCTTTGCCGGTCGGCTCGGGAGTGTCCTTCAGTCTTTGCGCGAAGCGGCCGAATTCCTCGGCCTGATAGCGATTGTAGGTGCCGAGGTTCTTCCAGCCGTCGGGCTTCTTGACCTCATGAGTCAGCCCATGAGCACCGCCGAAACCGACGGCTTGCGACAACAGGTCGTGCGGGCCCTCGCCGTTTTCGCGTCCCAACTGGAAGGTCGCGGCACGCGTCGAATCGCTCAGGAAGGCGAGATAGATCAGTTCATACATCGTCTGGAAATAAAGCCGAGCTTCTTTGGGCTCGGCATCCAGATGCAGGTTCTTGGTCTCCACCTGGGGGATCGGCGTGTCGATCCACTTCTGGGCCTTCGCGAGCTTCAGTTCGGTATCACGCACGGCGTCGAGATATTGCTTGAGCGTCTCTTGATCGCGTTTGGAAAGTTGGCGTCCCAGCGAGCGCGTATTGTCGATCAGTAGATCGAGAGCACTCTTGCTTCGCGCCAGTCGTGCGGCCGCGTCTTTGCCGCTGGTGACGAACAGCAGGTCGAAGATTTGCTTGGGCTTGTTCATCGCGGGAATCGGCCGGCCTTCGCGATTGTACGACTGAGTCTGTGACCCGCGTGGCCCACCGACGCCGCCGTTGGTGGACAGGACCAGCGACGAGTGTCGAGTGAAGTCCCCCGCGTGCGCCGCATAGACTTGATCCAGCGAGATCGTGTTCTGATACGGCCCCTCACCACCGATCGGCGCGCCCGTCAAATACTGATCGGCATTGGAGTGGCCATGCACGTTGCGAGCGGCCGGATGCGACAGCCCCGAATAAATCGTGATGTCGCTCCGCAGCGGCTCGAGCACATCGAGCACCTTGGTCAACTGGAAATCCGTTTCGCCGCCGCGAGGAAACCAGCTCCAATCCTCCCACGCCGGATCGGACTTGAGCGGCAAGCCCACGCCATCCGGGTGATAGATGCTGACAAACCGCCGCGGGGTTTCGTCCTTGGCCGGGCTACCGATGGCAAACGTTTCAAGCCACGGCAAAGCCAGAGCCACTCCGGTCCCTTGAAGAAAAATTCGACGGCTCAGTAAAGCGGATTTGTTGTTCATGATCTGAAGCGATTCTGAAAGGTGAGGTTTCAATCAATTACAGGCTCGCATACTCGGCCTCAATGTAGGCCCAGACTTCTTTGACGGTGGCTCTACGTTCTTGCACATAGTCTCCGTCGGCAGCATTCCAGAGCATGGCTTCGCGCGAAGCGCAGTCGTAACAAATACTGTTTCCAACTCCGTCGTTGCCGAGAAGAACGACGGACTTGAAGGAACATGGGAACCAGTCCTCTGTTCTTATTTCGTTATTGTGCAGGATGTCGGACTCTGGCGATTGCTTGTACGAGTATAGGAGGTGACAGTCGGTTGGGCCGAGCAAGCCATTTGAGCGGCGATACTGTTCGCGAACATCGCTAGGCAGTGGCAATCCAAGTGCCTGCTCGATTTCGTCGATTTCATGCTCGGTCAGACCGCTCATTGTCTGCTGCCCCGACTCTTACTTCGAGTTGAAAATATTACTGCTGACGATCAGGTGGATCAGGTCGCCCAGGCCATCATCTCGGCGGCGGAACTGGGTGGTCAAATTGTCGATGTCGGCACGGTCTCCGAATGTCAGCGGCCTGCCAAGTGCGTAGGCCGTCAGCTTGTGGACCATCGCTCTGGCAAATTGATCTTGTCGGTCCGTCAGCAAATATCGCTTGAGCCCATCTACTCCGGCCAGCGTCTGCCGATTGAACAACTCGGAAGTCGCATCGACAGGCTTGTCTTTGATGTGCGTGCGGAACGCTCCGAGAGCGTCGTAATTCTCAAAAGCGATGCCCCACGGGTCGATCCTGGAGTGACACGAGATGCACGCCGGCTTGTTCCGATGATTGGCGATCCGTTCCTTCAAAGTCATTTTGAGAATCTCCGGGTCGGTCAGATCGACTTCCGGAACATTCGGCGGTGGGGGCGGCGGCGGATCATCGAGGATGCGTTTCAGCATCCAGACGCCGCGCTTGAGCGGATGCGAATCCTTGCCGTCGGAATTCATGGTCATGATCGCCGCAGACGTCAGCAGGCCGCCGCGATTCATTTGAGGAGTGATCTCCACTTTGCGGAAATGCGGACCGTAAACCTTGGGAATCCGATAGTGAGCCGCCAGCCGTTCGTTGACCACCGCGTAATCGGAATGCACGAAGTCCAG
>Ga0194132_10000639_pt1 | contig 71526 bp, 51 predicted proteins | sample TA2KigOf80mmetaG_FD_148612 | JGI IMG/M metagenome (GOLD analysis project Ga0194132, IMG submission 148612) | Freshwater microbial communities from Lake Tanganyika, Tanzania - TA2015054 Kigoma Offshore 80m | ecosystem: Environmental > Aquatic > Freshwater > Lake | place: Tanzania: Lake...
CCTCGGCTGTGAAACGCGGGGTGCTCATGGCTCATCCTGGACAACAGTTGCGGCAAAATCGACCCGCGCTTTTCCTATCCCGTGCCCCGTGGACCGCAAGACCCACCGCAAACCGTGGCGTGACCTCTGGGTTGCCTTTTTTCTCCCCCTTCCTTTCAGGGAAGGGGGCCGGAGTGTTAGGTTCTTCGGTTTCCCCTCGCGCGAGCTTCGGGGTATCCTAACTCCATGAACACCATCGCGCGAAGCGTCGCCCTCCTTCTGATCGCGCTCACCGGCGCGCCGGCCGTTGCGCAGCCGCAGCAGGACCGGCGGTCGCGCGACGAGCCGGAAATCGTCGTCGAGGCCCGCGGGCGCGTCGGGCCATGCGACGTGCTCCGCTTCTCGCCGGACGGCAACTTCCTGTTCGCCGCGGGCGACGACAAGGTCGTGCGCGTGTGGCCGCACAGCGCCGCCGGACTCGACACCGAGAAGATGCGTACGCTGCGCTGGCGCGCGTGGCGCGAGCAGCGCGGCGGCATCAAGGCGATTGCCATTTCGGACGACGGCGCGCGTGTACTGGTCGGTGGGTACGGCATGAAGCGCAGTTCTGTAGCGGTCCTCGACCGCGCCAGCGGCGACACGCTCGCGCTCTCGTGGCCCGTGCCGCACAAGGGCGAACTGGCGTCGCTCGAAGTGACCGCGGTGGCGCTCGGCGCGGACGGCCGCGCCGCGTTCGGCACGAGCGACGGCGCGCTCTGGCTCTGGACCCCTACCAAGCTGAAGGAACCGGACGCCGACGGGCGCGTCTCCGCGCCGCCGGTGCGCGTCGGCAAGTTCGAGCCGCTGGCGCAGGGCAACGGCACGCTCGGCTTCAACTTCCCACGCCTCGTCTTCTTTCGCGACAAGGACACGCTCGTCGGCGTCGCGCACAGCGGGCAAGTGGTCGCGTGCGACCTAACGGGCAAAGTCGCGGACGCGCCGAACAAACCGCCGCCGGTGACGGAGCTGTTCCACCTGAGCGACAAGAAGGCCGACGTGACCGGCGTATACCGCGCCGAACTGATCGACGGCGGCGCGTGGATCGCGTGCGCCACCAGTGGCCCGGAGGTGATCTTGCGCAGCACCGATGGCGCGAAGACCGTGCGCCTGCCGCTGGGACGGGACCGGTTCCCGCGGAGCATCGCGTGGCACCCGAAGACGCGCGAACTCGCGGTCGGCGTCGGCACCGCGCGCGACCCCGGCAAGGGGCCGCGGTTCTTCTCGGAAGGCGACGAAGAGTTGTGGTTCTACCCGGACCCGACGAAGCCGGGCGCGGTCCCTAAGCCGAGCGTCATCGGCTACCGCGGTCGCGCGGAGGCGCTGGCGTATCACCCCACGCTGCCGCAGCTCGCGGTCGCCGGCGGCACGGCCGACCAGATTTACCTGCAATCGCGGCCCGATGGCAAAACGCTCACGAACACCTTCGGGGCCGGGCGCAGGCTCTCCGCGGTCAACATCAGCGCGAACGGCAAGCTCATCGGTGTGCGCGTTCTGAACAACGAGAACGCGACGCACCCCAACGCCCGCGGCGCGGGGCCGTGGACGAAGTTCGATCTGACGCGCGCGAAGGGAACCCAAGACGAGCCGGTCGCGTGGGCGAACCCGCTCGACACCGCCGACGGCTGGACCGTCACGCCAACCGTGGATCGGTTCGTGTGGAACGCGAAACACGCGCGCGACGGTGTCACACTGCGTCTCGCCACCGACCGCCTCCGCGACCTCGCCCCGACGTGTTTCACGTTCCTCCCGGCAAAGGGCGGCGCGCCGACGCGCCTCATCGTCGGCCACTACTACGGCTGCACGCTGTTCGAGTTGGACGCGACGCGCGCGATCAACGGCGCGCTCGCTGGCGCAAAGGTCTTTACCGGGCACGCGGGCGAAGTGACCTCCGTAGTCGCAAGCGCCGATCAGTCGTGGTTCGTGACCGGCGGGAGCGATCACACGCTCGCGGCGTGGTCGCTGGCCGACTGGAAGCACGAGCGCGGCCTCGGCGCGACCTTCGACGAGAAGGACGGCGCGCCGGTCGTGGTCGCCGTCGATACCGGCTCGCCGGCGTGGGAAGCCGGCCTGCGCCCCGGCGACGCGCTCGACCTGCTCGCGGTCGGCGGGCGCGCGCTGTACGAGCGCCGCGCCGGTCAGGACAAGCGCGGCACCGCGGCCGAGGCGCTGGCCGCACTGAAGGCACCCCGCGCCCGCGTCGAACTCTACTTCGGCCTCGCGGCCACCGCGACCGCGGGCCGGCGCGAAACCCTCACGACGGTGCGCCAGCGCCCGGCGTGGAAGTGGTTCCCGGCGTTCGACAAGACCAACACCATGACCGACTGGGTCGCGTGGATGTGGCACGGCTCGTACTACCACACGAAGACCGCGAACGGCGACCGGCTGTGCGGCTGGCACGTCAACGCTCCGGACCCCGGCGACCGCCCGCGCTTCTACCAACTGCAGCAGTTCGAGAAGCAGTACCACAAACCGGAACTGATCGAGAAGTTGCTGCAAACGCGTGACGTGCGTGCGGCGCTCGTCGATGCGCGCGGCGCGAACCCGGTGCTCGAACCGTTCTCCAAGTACGAACCGGCCCCAGTGCGCGTCGCGCTCGACAGCGGCGAAGTGCCGGCCGCGGGCGTGATAGCCACGATCACCGTTCGGCCGCGCGGCACCAACCCCGACCTGCTGCCGGAGCGCGTCGAGGTGTGGCTGAACGATCACCTGCTGGACGTGTGGCCGAGGGCCGGAACCCGGCTCGACCCGAAGACGCCCTTTGAGGTGCCGCTGACGATCCCGGCCGACAAGTTCCGCGCCGGCGAGAACGCGCTCAGCGTGATCGCGCTGAACGCCGCCGGCGGGCGCGCGGAAGAAACCGCGCTGGTGCGCAACCCGCGCGCGCCGGCCGACGCGACCCTGCTCGCGCTGCTCGCCGGGGTAAACGACTACTCCGACACGCGCAAGGGCGCGCCCGGCGCGCGCAAGTTCGGCGACCTCACGAGCGCGAAGGCCGACGCCACCTCGCTCCGCGACCAGCTCGACACGTTCCGCGGGCCGAAGCGCAGTTTCGCCGCGGCCGATCTCGCCGTGCGCCTCGACGCCGAGGTCGCGCGCAAGAGCCTCACCGACGGGCTCGACGCGCTCGCCAAGCGCGCGAAACCGGACGATCTGCTCGTGGTGTTCTTCGCCGGGCACGGCGATTTCCTAATGCCGAAGGACGGCCCGCTGCCGGGCGAAGGCCGCGCCGCGCTCGCCGCGGAGGGCGTGTTCCTGTTCTGCTGCCCGAACTATTCGCCCGCTAACCCCGGCGCGACGGCGCTCGCGGTGGAGGAACTGTTCGCGGCGCTGGCGCGCGTCAACTGCCGGAAGCTGGTGCTGATCGACGCCTGCCACTCCGGGCGCGCCGCGGTGCCCAGCGTGCTGCGCCGGTGCGCCCCGAACGGGCAGGGGCCGGTGATCTTCGCCGCTTGCGCCGAGGGCGAGTTGTCCTACGAGGACGCGACGCTCGGTCACGGGCTGTTCACGCGCGCGGTCCTCGACGCGCTCGACAAGGCGCGCGACTACCGCAAGGCCGACTACAATTCCGACGGCGCGCTTTCGGCCGAAGAGCTGTTCGATTACGTCTCGGCCCGCGTGCCGGTCCTGCTGCGGCAGTCCGGGCGCGCGGCCGAAACGCAAACCCCGGTCAGCTTCCCACGCCAGTTGCCGAAAGCGCCGCTGTTACGGAAGTGATCGTAGTCCTCACGCTCCGCTTGAGGACCGCCGGCGTAGGCGAGATGGGAGCGGCGACCGAACCGGAGAACCGTTTACGCCCACGGTCCTCACGCGGAGCGTGAGGACTACGATCGTGGAGCCACCATGCCGCGTGCCGTCCTCGTTCTCGCCGCACTTCTCGTCCCGGCGCTCGCGCGCGGGGCGAACCCGGTGCCGGCGCATCGCGCGCAGGGCGACCTCGCACTGGCCGCGCGCGACGTGCTCCAGCGGCGGTGCGCGGCGTGCCACACCGGGAGCGCCGACCCCGGTAAGAGTAAACTCGCGCTGCTCGATCACGCGCGCCTGACCGCGAAGGGCCGGCCCGTGCCCGCGCCCGAACTGCTCCTCGATCTCGTGAAAGACGGATCGATGCCGCCGGGGAACCGGGCCGCGCCGACCGCGCGCGAGGTGACGGCGCTCGGGGCATGGGTGAAGGCCGGCGCGCCGGAGTTCCCGGCCGCGTTCGATGACGCCTACGTGTTGCGGCACGTCGCGGCCGACATCGAGCGCGAGCTCCCGCGGAACAAACTGCGGTACGCCGGCGAGTACCTGCGCTACGCCTCGTTCGCGCACCTGATCCGCGACGGCGAACCGCTGCCGGACGTCGGGGCGCTCGAAGCGGAACTGAACGCCGCGGTCTCGTTCGCCACCTCGCGCCCGGAAAAGCTGGTCGCCGTCGATCCCGTCGGCCTCGTCTTCCGCATCGACCTGACGCGACTCAACTGGCGCGGCAGTGACCTGTTCGCGCGGATGAGCGGCGCGAAGACCGAGGGCACGTACACCGGTCCGGCCTCGCCGTTCGATCTGGTGCTGTTGGAGTACCCGTTCGCCGTGCGGCGCGTGCCCGGGGCGGCGACCGCGCCGCCCCTCGCGCGGTTCCTGTCGGCAGACAATCAGGTGCGCCCGGTGCCCTACGTGCGCGGCGAGTGGCTCACGGCCGCACTCGTGCAAGGGAAGGAGCTCACGCCGCTCGCACAGGACCTGAAGAGCCTCGCCGCGCTCACGACCGCGCTCGGGCGCGCCGCGCCGCCGCCCGCGGGTCACGACGCGCGCCCGCTGGCCGGCGCGCGCCCGGTCGTGAGCGCGGTGCCCCCGCTCGCGGCGCTGTACGCTTCCGACGTGACGCCGAACCCGGCACCGTTCGCGCTGTCGGTCGAACTGGTCGCGAACGGCAAGCCGGTCGCGAAGGTGGTTGAAGACGCGCCGTACAAGTTGCTTGCCACCGCTGATCGCGCCGTGCGGTTCGTCTTGCTGAAAGTGTTGGCCGACGGCGAACTGCGCGTGCAGCAAGTCGAGGGCGGTGACGCCCTGCGCGCGAAGGAGCCGCGCGAGCTCTCGCCGGGCGGCGACGGGTTCGCGACCGGGCCGGAGACGCTCGGCTTCCTGCTGCTCGCGTGTACCGACGAACTGCCCGCGCCGCTGGTTCTGCGGAGCCGCCACGCCGACAAGCACGTCTGGCGGTTCCTGCTCGAGTCGAGCGCGAAGTACCCGTTCGACCCCGGCGCGGTAGTTCGCAAGTGGGTTCCGGTGCTGGCCGGTAAGTAGTAGTCACGCTCCTGTGCCGTCGCTGAACATCACGAGAGCGAATACAAGAACCGCCGAGCGCCAACCCGCCGCGTAGCAGCGGCCCACGGCGTGTGCCTACTACTCTCAAAGGGCGCGGTGGCGCGCAAGTGGGTTCCGGTGCCGGTCGGGAAGTGACGCGCGGCGCGCGCGGCGATACAATCACCGGGCCTATTCGCACACCCGCCGCACGAGAGCCGTTCCGATGCCGTCCGATTCGATCGCCGGGTTCCTCGACCGCGCGCAGGCCAGCCGCGTGCTGTTCCCCGAACAGGTGGAACAGCTCATCCGGCAGCCGGACATTCCGCAGTCGGACCTCGCCTCGCTCTGTTCGTACCTCCAGTCGCGCGGCGTCGTGACACAGTTCCAAGCGGCCGCGATCCGCGACGGGCGCGGGCACGACCTGAACTTCGCCGGGTACCCGATCATCGACGCCATCGGCCCGTTCCCCGGCGGCACGGCGTACCGCGCGCTGCACCCCGCGCTGCGCACACCGCTGGTACTGCGCCGGTACGATCCGAGCGCCTTCGCCCCGGCCGACAGCGCCGCCGCGGTCGGGCACCGGGCGCGCACGTTCGGCACGATCCAGCACCCGAACTTGCTCACCCTGCTGGACGCGGGCGAGCTACAGGGCGAAGCCTACGCGGTACACGAGCAGCCGACCGACGCGGCCGACCTCGGCGCGCTGCTGAAGGAAGTGGGCGGGGCGATGCCGGCGTTCCTCGCGGCCGAGTACGGCTGGGCGGTCGCGTCGGCCCTGCGCGCGGTCCACGAGCGCGGCGGGTGGCACGGCGACGTGTGCCCCGAGCGCCTGCTGGTCGGCCCGGTGCTGACCAAGACGAAAGCGGACGGCACCACGAAGCGCCGGCCCGCGCCGAACGCGACCGTGAAGCTGACCGACACCGGGTTGATCCCGCTGCGCCCGCCCGCGAGCGCCGCGCCGCCCGCGCGCGACGCGCTCGCGTACGTTCCGCCGGAGCGCGTGGACGGCACCGCGACCGACGCTCGGGGCGACATCTACGGCCTCGGCGCGGTGCTGTACACGCTGCTCGCCGGGCGCGCGCCGTTCGCCGGGGCGAGCGCCGACGAGGTGCTGAACAAGGTGCGCACGACGGAGCCGCCCGCGCTCGCGGTCCTGCGCCCGACCGAGCCGCCGGAGCTGACGGCGCTCGTTGCGCGGCTGCTGGCGAAGCGCCCCGAAGACCGGCCGCAGACCGCGGCCGAGGTGTGCGCCGCACTCGCGCCGCTGTGCCGCCCCGGTACGGTCCCGCTGGCCGCGGCCCCGACCGTTGTGCCGACCGCGCTCCCGGTCTCGTCGATGCCGCACGCGGTCCCGGTGGCGCACGCCCTGCCGAACGCGACCGCGGCCGAGGAGCTTCCGCCCGAAGCGCCCGAAGAGTGGGGCGTCGAGCCGAACGCCTTCGCCGCGGCGCAAGACGCTTCGACCGCGGACAAGAAGCAGGTCCGCCGCCGCGGGATGACCGACGCGGAAAAGGCCCGCTCGCGCATGTGGATGATCGTCGGGCTGTGCCTGCACCTCACCGCGGTCGGCCTCATCATCGCGTGGGCGATGGGCGCGTTCTCGTCGTCCCCACCGCCGAAGGACGAGCCGGACACGAGGAAGCCGGACCCAACGCAAAAGAAAAAGGGCAAGAAGCAACCCAACCCGGATTCGTAATCGACTGGCGCAATGATTCCGTGCATCTCACAGTCAACGACGCTACCCGGCTCGTTCGCGGACGACGCCGCGGACTTTCCGGCCGGCGGGTGCCGCGCGCTCGAGGTCTGGCTCACCAAGCTCGAAAAGCACCTGCGCGACGTGTCTGCTGAGGACACCCGCAAGGCGCTCGCCGACCGCGACGTTCGGCTCGTGGCCGCCGCGTATCAGGGCGGGTTGCTGCTCTCGCAGGGCGACGCCCGCAAGACCCACTTCGACCACTACAAGCGCCGCCTCGACCTGTGCCAACAGTTCGCCATCCCCACGTTGGTGCTCGTCGCCGACTTCGCGCAGTCACCGACCGCGGACGATCTGGGGCGGGCCGTGGTGTCGCTCGCGCAAGCCGGGCAGTGGGCCGCGGGGTTCGGCGTGCGGTTGGCGCTTGAGTTCCGCGGCACCGACGCCTTTTGCTCGTCGCTCGATACCGCGCTCGCACTCGTCGAGCAGTGCCGCGAGCCGAACGTCGGCGTGTGCCTCGATGTGTTCCACTTCTACAAGGGACCGAGCAAGGGCGAAGACCTCGAGCGCCTCAGCTCCGCGAACCTGTTTCACGTTCAGGTGTGCGACGTGGCCGGCGTGCCGCGCGAGCTGATGACCGACTCGGACCGCGTCATGCCCGGCGACGGCGACTTCCGCCTCTACGCGCTGGTCGCGCGCCTGAAGACCATCGGCTACACCGGCGGCGTCGCGCTGGAACTGTTCAACCCGGTGCTGTGGCAACTGAAGGCCACGCAGGTCGTGGAACTGGGAATGAGCGCGCTCGAACGCTTGCTCACCTCACAACAGGCGCGGTAGCCGCGAGCCGCAGGCGCACGCGGAGTCCGTACGCGCCCGCGGCGATCACGCCTGTTAACTTTCCGCGCCGCGCTCCGGTGTACCTTACGGGGGCACACCGGAGGTTCGCCATGCGTGCCAAGTTGCTCGAACAGTTCCTGTACTGAGTCCACGGGCTGTCGGCGGCGGCGTGGTTCGGGGCGATCTTCTACCGGGCCGCGGTCATCGACCGCAAGGCGTTCACGTTCTTCGCGCGCCCCGCCGACTACGAGCACTTCAGCACGCACCTCGCGCACAACATGCGGTACTTCGTCACGGCCGGGCTGCTCGTGTGCGGGCTGTCGGGGTTCGCACTGGTCGGGCTGAAGTGGGACGGGGCGAGCGCCGCGTGGCTCGCGCTCACGGGCGCGAAGGCCGGGGCGTGGCTCGCGGCGTGCGGGCTGTTCACCTACGTGTCGTGGGTCCACTGGCCGTGGCGGGCGTGCGCGGCCCCGGCCGAGTCGGCGTACTACCGGCGGCAGGGTCAGCGCCTCGCCTACGCGATGGTCGCGCTCGCCGGCACCGGGTTCGCGCTCGGGCAGGCGGCGCGCGCCCTGCCACTGCTGAGCGCGTAGCGCGGATGGCGCTTGTGTTCGCGCGCGGTGCGGGATACTGTCGGCGCGTCACCAACGAGGACCGCCCGTGACCCGACCCGACCCACCGCCGAACGCGCGCTGCCCGTACTGCGATCACGTCTTTGTCGCGAACGAAATCGCCGACGGCTGGTGCGAGCCGTGCGGCCGGCGCATCCCCGAAGTGGTGCTGAAAGAGGTCCGTCCGCGCCCGCAGTTCGCCCCGCCGCCCCCGCCCCCGGAGCCGACGCGCGCCGAGCGCGCCGAGGCCCGCCGCGCCGACACCACGCGCGCGATCGGGTTCGTCGTCATGCTGATCGGGCTGCTGGTGTGCGCCGGTGCGGTGGCGTGGATCGCGTACTGCCGGTTCCAGCGCGCCGACGCCGGGCGCGGGTTCACGTGGATCGCCGGGGCCGGCGGGGGCCTGTTCCTGTTCGGACTGGCCCTCCTCATCGACGGCCGCGTGAGTGACTAGCGCCCGCCCGGCGCGCGGGGTCAACCGATCACCGCGAGGCTCTCGCTCGCGGCACCGATCGTCTGTTCGATGTGTGCGTCGGTCATCGCGGCGCAGGTGAACGCGGCCTCGAACTGGCTGCACGGCAGGTACACGCCGCGGTCCATCATCGCCCAGAAGAACCGGGCGAACCGGGCCGTGTCGCTGGTCTTCGCGGTGTCGAGGTCGGTCACGTCGGTGCCCGTAAAGAACAGCGTCCACATGCTGCCGACGCGGTTGAACCGCGCGGGCACGTTCGCAGTGCGCGCGGCTTCGAGCAGGCCCGCGCCGATGCGCGCGCTTTGCGCGTCGAGGCGCGCGTACGGCGGGTTGTCGCGCAGTTCGGTGAGGGTGGCGATGCCCGCGGCCATCGCGACCGGGTTGCCGCTCAGGGTGCCGGCCTGAAACACCGGGCCCGCGGGCATGACCTTGCCCATGACGTCGGCGCGCCCGCCGTACGCGCCGACCGGATAGCCGCCGCCGATGATCTTGCCGTAGCACGACAGGTCCGGGCTCTCGCCGAGCAGCACCTGCGCGCCGCCGTAGCCGAGCCGGAACCCGGTCATCACCTCGTCGTAGATGAGCAGCGCGCCGTGCTTCTGGGTCAGGCGGCGCAGTTCGCGCCGGAACTCGTCGGACGGGGGCACGAGGCCCATGTTGCCGACGATCGGTTCGAGGATCACGCCGGCGATCCGGTCGCCCTTCGCCGCGAACAGCTCCGCGAGCGCCGCGGTGTCGTTGAACCGCAGCACCGTCGTGTCGTTGGTGCACCCGGCGGGAACGCCGGGGCTGTTGGGCACGCCGAGCGTCAGCGCGCTGCTGCCGGCGGAGACGAGCAGCGAGTCGACGTGGCCGTGGTAGCACCCGGCGAACTTGACGATCCGGTCGCGCCCGGTGAACCCGCGCGCGAGGCGGATCGCGCTCATCGTCGCCTCGGTGCCACTCGACACGAACCGCACCATTTCGACGCTCGGCACCGCGGCGATCACCAGTTCGGCGAGTTGGGTTTCGAGTTCGCACGGCGCGCCGTAACTGGACCCGTTCATCAGCGCGGCAACGGCCGCGTCCACCACCTTGGGGTGACAGTGACCGAGGATCATCGGCCCCCACGAGCCGATGAAGTCGAGGTACTCGTGGCCGTCGAGGTCGTAGAGGCGCGGGCCGTGGGCGCGGGCGATGAACAGCGGGCTGCCGCCGACGCCGCCGAACGCGCGGGCCGGGCTGTTGACGCCGCCGGGGATGGCGCGCTTCGCGCGCTCGAAGGCGAGTGCGCTCTTGGTGCGATCAGGCGTTTGCATGGAGAACTTTGGTGGGTGGTTCGGGCCGCTTGCGGCTTCGCGAGCGCTCGCGAAGCCGCAAGCGGCTGAGGGCGCGCTCACTTCGCGACGAGCGCGGCGATCTTCTGCGCGCGCGCCACTTGCTCTTTGACGCGCGGCTCGGGGTCGTCGTCGTACAGCTCGGTCACGTCGCGACAGCGGTTCCGCACGTCGCGGCGCGCGGCCCCGAGGTCGGTGTCCTTCACCTTGTCGGCCAGCGCCTGAGTCTCGTCGAGCCACGTTTTCAAGCGGTCCACGCGCGCGACGAGGGGGTCGTTGGCCGGGCGCGTGAGGTTCAACTTGATCTGCCCGGCGAGGAGGAACCACGCGCGCTTGTCGGCGTCCTTCTCGGTCAGCGCGACCAGCGCGTCGCACGCGCGCGACGCGCGGTCGTGGTCGCCGAACTCGCGGAGCCGCAGGATGCGGACCGCCAGCGCTTCGGGGTTGGTGGGGTCTCCCTTCACCGGCTGGTCGTTGATCTTAAGGGTCTCGATCTTGGCCGGGAGCTTGCTCAGCTCGGCGCTGGCCGCGGCGATGTCGGCGAGGCGCTTGTCGGCGAGCCAGCCCCAGCGCGCCTTCGCCAGTTGGTCCTCCTTGGTGGTGAACGGCAGTTTGCCCTCGTCGGGGAACCGGCCCTTCACCTTCGTCCACAAGATTTTCGCCTGCTCGATGTTGCCGTCGCGCTCGGCGGTGATCGCGCCCCACGCCGCGCCGTAGGCCTCGGGGTCGTCGTGGTCGGTGGGCTTTTCGAGCTTACTGGCGAAGCGCGTCGCAAGCTGCCGCTCGCGGTTCTTCACGGTCAGGTCGCGGAACACGGCCGCGGCCTTCTCGACGGTCTCGCCGCCGCTCGCGCCGTGGGCGTCGAGGAACTTGGTCGCGGCTTCGAGCTTCGCCTCCGGGGTCTCTGCCTTTTCAATCGCCGCGTACATCTTCTCCGGCGAGGGCGACTTGACCGCGAGGTACACGCCGAAGGCCATCGCCGCCAGCACCCCAACGATGCCGACCGCGTGGACCCACTTCCGTTGCAAGAACGGCACCTGCTCGGCTTTCTTCTTTTTCTTCTTCTTGCCGCGGAGCGCGCGGGCCGCTTCTTTGTCGGTCGCGTCCATGCGCGCGCCGTCTTGGTTGGTCTTCTTGAGCGTGCGGGCCTCGGCCTTCATCAGCCCGGCGCTCTTGCGCGCGAACTGGTCCTCCTCCACCTCGGCCAGCATCCGGGCCACCCACGCCGCGTCGATGGGCCGGCTCTCCTTGTCCTTTTCGAGCAACTGGAGGATCAGCGACTCGAACTTCGGGGGCAGGTCGGCGACCAACTTGCCGATCCGCGGGGCCTTCTCGTTCACGTGCTTCAAGAACATCTCGACGGTCGTTTCGGCGGTAAACGGCTTGCGCCCGGTCAGCAGTTCGAAGAACACGATGCCGAGCGAGTACAGGTCGGACTTGTTCGACAGGTTGCGGTCGCCCTTGCACTGTTCGGGCGACATGTACGCGGCCGTGCCGATTGTACTGTTCGCACCGGTCAGCGCGGTCACGTCGGTGTCCTTCGCGATGCCGAAGTCCGTCAGTTTCAGAACGCCGTCCCTCGTAATCATCAGGTTGGAGGGCTTCAGGTCGCGGTGGATGATGCCCTTGTCGTGGGCGTACTGGAGCGCCTCCGCGAGTTGTTTGCCGTAGGACAGTACCTCTTCCCAGCCGAGTTTGCCGCGGCGCGCGAGGATCCGGTCGAGGGCCTCGCCGTCGATGTACTCCATCGCAATGTACGGGTTGGCCTTGTTGATCTTGCCGTGCGCGATGAGGCGGACGATGTGCGGGTGCTTGAGCTGCTTGAGGATGTTGGCCTCGCGCTCGAACCGGGCCATCGCCCCCTCGTTACCGAGCAACCCGAGGGCGACGACCTTCAGCGCGATGGAAATCACCTTGTCGTCGCGCTGGAACTTGGCCCGGTACACGGTGCCCATCGCCCCGCTGCCGAGTTCCTTCTCGATCAGAAACGGGCCGATCTGCTGCCCCACCAGCATGGCACCAACCCCCCGCGAGCGCGTGCGACAGCGGTCATTGTAGGGCAACCGGCCCGCGAAGCGAAGAACGTAACGCCTCCCGGTTCCACGCAATCCGCCTGTGCCGTTGGGCCGTCTTGAGGGTATAATCCTGTCGAGTCCCCGGTGGCCCGCGCGCCGGCTCGGAGGTCGATACATGGCCGCTGTGCTCGAGAAGAACGACCCCGCCGCCCGGCACGAGTCGCAGGTCGATGAGCAGATCGCGCAGGCGTCCAGCCGCATCCGCGCGCACGACCTCGCGTTCGGCGGGCTGGTCCTCGTCGCACTCGTGTTGGTCTACGCCGTCGCGATGATCCTGCTCGACAAGTACCTCGTGCTTCCGGAGTGGGTCCGCCAAGGCGCGCTGGGCGCGTTCGGCGCGCTCGTCGGCGGCACCGCGTACCTCGCGCTCGTGCGCCCCCTGCGCAAGCAGATCAACCCGCTGTACGCGGCCAAGCGCGTCGAGGGGACGATTGACGACCCCAAGAACAGCGTGACCGGGTACGTGGACGCGCGCGAGAAGGGCGACCTGAACGGCACCGTGAAGGCCGCGCTCGCCAGCCGCGCCGCCGCCGCCGCTGCCGCCGCCGACGTGGACCGGGCCGTCGATCACCGCAGCCTGCGCTACCTCGGCGGGGTCGCGGTCGCGTGCTTCCTCGCGCTGGTCGTCCTGTTCTTCGTGTTCCGCGGCGCGCAGTTCATGTCACTACTGGGGCGCACGTTCGTGCCGTTCTCCAGTGACCCCATCGCCACCCGCACGCAACTCGCGCTCGTGAAGCCCGAACCGGCGGACCCGACCATCACCACCGGCCAGAGCGTCACCGTTCAGGTGCGCGTCGAGGGCCGCGTGCCCGCCGCCGACGCCCCGGACAAGGTGCGGCTGCTGGTGCGCCACAACCCGGCCGACCCGAACTACGAAGAGCTCCCGATGGTGCCCGGCGCGACCAACCGCGACTGGGAACTGCGCGTCCCCGATTACCTCGTCCAGAACGGGTTCTGGTACAAGGTGAGGGCCGGCGACGCCGAAACCCCGGAGTACAAGGTCACGGTGCGCGCGCTCCCGGCGTTCACCGAGTTCCGCGCCACCTACGAGTACCCCAAGTACCTGCGCCGGGCCCCGGACACGGTCACGGAACCCGCGGTGCGTGCCCCGCGCGGCACCACCGTCACGCTGACCGCCAAGACCAACCGCGAGGTCCGCTCCGGCGACATCGTCATCGACCGCGCCGCGCCCGTGGCGGGCGCGCCGGTGCCCAACGACCCCAAGGCGCTCCAGTTCACGTTCAAGGTCGCCAACAGCGGCTCCTACAAGTTGGTGTTCGTCGCCACCAACGGCGAGCGCAGCGCCGACGTGTTCCAAGCCCCGATCACGGTCGAATCGGACCACGCCCCGCAGGTCGTCATCACCAAGCCCGAAGAGGAGGAGACGACCGCGCCCGCGAACGGCCAGCTCGCGGTGGACGGCAAGATCGGCGACGACCACGGCATCGCCACCGTCGCGCTCAAGATGAAGCTGGTCGCGCCCGTCGAGCGCCCGCTGCCGGACGTGCCGTACCTCAACGGCACCGCCCCCACGTTCCGCCGCGACAAGGACGGTACGTTCCCCACGAACCTCGATTACAAAGGCTCGGTCGATCTCGCCAAGCTCACGAAGGACGCGGCCGGCGTCGCGCTGAAGCTCGACGACAAATGCGTGATCGAGTTCTGGCTCGAAGCCACCGACAACTGCACCGAGCCGAAGGCCAACGTCGGCAAGTCGGCCGCGAAGCGCCTGCGCCTCACCCCGCCGGTTTCGGAGCCGATGGAGCAGAAGACGCAGGACGACCGGAAGAACGAGCGGAAGAACGAGGAGCAGAAGCACGGCAACGACCAAAAGCAGAAGCTCGATAACGAGAACCGCGACCCCAACAAGAAGGACGGTCAGGGCGGGAAGACCGAGCCGAAGACCGGCAAGGACGGGAACGACGGCAAAGGCGGCGACCCCAAGGGCGACGTGGGCAAGACCGCGGACGACCTGCAGCGCCAGCTCGACCGCGAGAAGAACTCTGGCGGCGACGCCAAGCCGAACCCGTCCGCCGCGACCAACCCCGACGAGCGCCCGAACCCGGCCGAACAAAAGCCGAAGCCGCAGGACATGCCCGGCATGAACGGGATGAACGGCGCGGCCGAGCCAAAGCCAGAACCGAAGCCAACGGACCCGATGCAACCGCCGGGCATGAACCCCGGCGCGCCCGCCGAAACCAAGACGCAAGGCGACACCAAGAAGCCGGACGAGCCCGGTCAGCAGAAGCCGCAGCCACAACCGCAAGGCGGCACCGATCCGAAGACCGACAAGAAGGACAACGCGCCGGCCGAAGAGCGCGGCGCGCCGGGGCCGGGCGCGGGCGTGCCCGGCAACGACAAAGACCCGCCCCCGCCGGCCCCCAAGGGCGGCGACCCGAAGCGCGACCCGTCCAACGGCGGCGCGGGCAAACCCGGCACCGACCCGAAGGACGTGCCCCAGCCCGGCGCGCCCAAAGCCGGCCCGCCCGAGGCCGCGCCCAAGCCGCCGGTACAAGAGCCGAAGCGCGGCGACGAGAAACCCGCGCCGCAACAGAACCCGGCCGAACAACCGAAGCCCGGCGCGCCCGAGGCCGGCGACGGCAAGCCCAAGACCGCGCCCGCTCCGGCCGACACCAAGCCGATGCCGAAGGACCCGATGATGATGCCGGGCGGCGCGGACTCCGACCCGAAGCCCGCGGGCGGCGCGAACGACATGAAAGACCCCAATGGCGGCACCAACGCGGCCGAGACCAAGCCCGACGACAAGAAGGACGCCCCAACGGGCACCGGCGGGAAGCCACCCGAAAAGGGCGCGGAGAAGCCCGTTCCGAAGGACAACAAGAACGAACCGAACGGCGGCGGCACCGACGCGCCCATGCCGAAGGAAAAGATCGACGACAAGACGCGCCGCGACCTCGAAGAGGCCGCGAACAACCTCAACAGCCCCGACGAGAACAAGCGCCGCGACGCGCAGAAGAAACTCGACGACGCCATCGGCAAGGACAAGCGCGAGGAGTTAGAGAAGCTTCAGAAGGACTTGAACTCGAGCGACAAGGCCACCCGCGACGCCGCGCGCCAAAAGGTCGAAGACCTCAAGAAGGAACTCGACAAGAAGAACCCGGCGGGCGGTGGGGACACCAAGGGGCCGAAGGACCCGCCCAAGATCGACGACAAGACCAAGCAGGAGATCGAGAACGCGGTCAACGACCTCAACAGCCCGGACCCGGACAAGAAGCGCGCCGCGCAGGAGAAGCTCGATAAGCTGGTCGGCGAGAAGAACCGCAAGGAGGCCGAGCAACTGATGCAAGACCTCAGGTCCGACGACAAGGACAAGCGCGAGGCCGCGCAGCAGAAACTCGACGAACTACGCAAGCAACTCGAAGGGAAGAAGGACGACGCCCCCACGAAGGGCAAGGAGCCGACGAAGGAGGAGATCGACGACCTCGTGAAGAAGGCGCAAGACCTGAACTCGCCGGACGAGGCCAAGCGGAAGCAGGCCGAAAAGGACCTCGACGACAAGATCGGCGAGGAGGCGCGCAAGAAGCTCCAAGACGAGATGAAGAAGAAGGACATGATGCCGCCGGACCCGGAGCGGCTCAAGCGCGAGATGGAGGAGTGGAATAAGGGGCCGGGCCGCGGCACCCCGAACAAGGGGCCGATGGAGTCGGACGCTAAGAACCGGGCCAAGACCGCACAGCTGCAGTTGGAGGAGTTCAAGAAGGACGAGAACCGCGACCGGATCAAGAAGCAGAAGGACTGGACCGACGCGGAGTACGACAAGTTCATCAAAGACATGGAGCGGTACGTAGACGAGCTGAAGAAGGTGGCCGAACGGCCCGCCCCGGCCCCAGCGCCGTCGCCGAAGGACGCCAAGGACCCGGTGTTCAACCCCGGCACCGCCGGCAAGGTGGACGGCCCGCGCGGGATGGGCGACGCCGGCGTCGGCGGCCCCACGGTCGCCCCGCCGGGCTTCGAGGACCTGCGCAAGCGCTTCAACGACGCGCTCAAGAAGAAGTAACGCGCCGAAGCCGTTCGTAGTGGCCCGCTTCAACGGATCGCTACGAACGGCTCCATGGAGCCGCGCAATCTGGAAAGAAGTTCACATCTGGTCTAGATTTCTTTACACACCAAGATTTAGTATACACCTGAGCGCACGGGGCGGGCGGCTCGTCGCCTTCTGTAGCCGGCCGCTGCGAGGCCGGCAGCCAAACCGCGCGCGTCGCCCCGGCCTCAACGGGTTCGGATTCAGGAGCAATTCTGCGTCGTGCAGCCGAACCCACTTCGGCCCACTCCGTGCGCGTTGTGCAACCGATTTCGATTTCGCCCCGATTCGGCAGTGCACGGACGGGGCGAAGGGCACGGGTGTGTTGTGCAACCGATTTTGATTTCGATGTGCGGACGTTTCGGGGAGGGCCGTCGATGGGCTGAGTGACGCTGGGGCGGGCCGCACTACTATCGCACCGTGAAGAGCATCGAGCGCGTCGTGAAGACGTACACGGGCACCGGCGTGGTCGGCGAGGAGGCCCCGCGCCTCGACGAGTTCGCGCGGATCGGGCGCACGCTGGGGATTGACCAGCGCAGCGCGACTCTGCCCGAGGATACTCGGTTGAACGAACTGCGGGTACTGGCTGAACTGAAGCAGCACCAACCGGCCCGCGACCGCCGCGCGCCGCGCCGCTGCCACCGGACCGCGGGCGTTCTGATACGCTAACTGCACCTCCACGGGGTGCGCCATGTCCGCGGCCAATCGCTATCTGGTTTCGTTCGACGCCCGCGACACGTTTCACCGCTTCGCGGACGTACTCGTCATCGGGGCCGGCATCGCCGGGCTGCGGGCGGCGCTCGAGGTCCCGCCCGACCTGTCGGTTCTCGTCGTCACCAAGGACCGTGTGACCGAGAGCAACAGTTCGTACGCGCAGGGCGGCATCGCCGGGGTGCGCGCGCCCGAGGACACGTTCGAGAACCACGTCGAAGACACTCTGATCGCCGGCGACGGGCTGTGCGACCGCGACGTGGTCGAACTGGTCGTGCGCGAGGCCCCGCACCAGATCGAGAAGCTGATCGAGTTCGGCACCAAGTTCGACGAGGAGAACGGCCGGCTCGCGCTGACCCGCGAGGGCGGGCACAGCCACCGGCGCATCGTCCACGCGCTCGGCGACAGCACCGGGTTCGAGATGATGCGCGCCACCATCGCCTACGCCCGCACGCGCCCGAACGTCCGCATCTGGGACGACACGTTCACCATCGACCTGCTGACGCACGAGGGCGCGTGCCGCGGCGCGGTGGTCGCGCGCAACGGGACCGGCAAGTTCCTGATCTGGGCGAAGCAGGTGGTCCTCGCGTCCGGCGGGTGCGGAATGGTGTACCGCGAGACCACGAACCCCGCGGTCGCGACCGGCGACGGGATGGCCGCCGCGTACCGGGCCGGCGCGGACCTGCGCGACATGGAGTTCATGCAGTTCCACCCCACGGTCCTCTACGTCGCGGGGTCGGCGCGCTACCTCGTGAGCGAGGCGGTGCGCGGCGAGGGCGCGCACCTGCGCGACGTGAACGGGGTGCGGTTCATGCCCGACGCGGACCCGCGCGCCGAGCTCGCCCCGCGCGACGTGGTGGCCCGCGCCATCTTCCGCACGATGGAGAAGACTCAACACCCCAACGTGTACCTCGACCTGTCGCACCTCGACCCGGCGATGGTGCTGACGCGGTTCCCCGGCATCAACCGGGTGTGCAAGGGCTTCGGCCTCGACATCACAAGGGACCGCGTCCCGGTGCGGCCCGGCGCGCACTATATGGTGGGGGGCGTGTCCGTGGACGCGCAGGGCCGCACCTCGGTGCCGGGGCTCTGGGCCGCGGGCGAAGTGACCAGCAGCGGGCTACACGGCGCGAACCGGCTGGCCTCGAACAGCCTGATCGAGGGGCTGGTGTACGGCACCAGTTGCGGGCGCGGCGCGGCCGAGGCGGTTCGCGCGATGCCGCGCGACCTGACCGCCCTGCCCTTGCGCTCGGCGGTCCCCGAAGCCGAACCGGACGCGCGGCTCGACGTGGCCGACCTCACGGCGGCGCTGCGGGCGCTGATGGTGCGCAAAATGGGCATCGTCCGCGACCGCGCGCGGCTGCTCGAAGCGAAAGAGGACTTAAGGTTCTGGTGCCGGTACGCGCTGTCGCGCGAGTTCGACGGCAAGGCCGGGTGGGAGCTTCAGAACCTGCTCACGGTGGCGCGGCTAATGGTCGCCGCGGCACTGGCGCGCGACGAGTCGCGCGGCACGCACTTTCGCAGCGACTTCCCGGCGCGCGACGACGCCCGCTGGGGCCTGCGGCACGTGACGAGCGAGCCGTTCGTCTCGCTGTGACATTTTCGCCCAATCCGTTACGCCCGGTTCGTCGTCTGCCCTGTATCGCCCGTTACACTCCGAGGATTCTGCCGTGACGAAGATGCTGCTGCTCGCGGTCGCCGCGCTGTTCGGGTTCGGCACCGCCGCCCGCGCCGACGACAAAAACCCCATCGTGCTCAAGGTCGTTACCAAGAGCGACAAATACAAACTCGACCTCGGCGGCAAGACCGCGGAGGAGTACAAGAAGGCGCTCGAGGACGCGGCGAAGAAGTCGGCGGCCGGCGAGTTGCTCCGCCCGCCCGCGCCGCCGAAGGTGGACTTCGTGTTGGAGATCAAGAACACGGGCAAGGAAGCGGTCACGATCTTCGTCGGCGGCGACCCGAACGTGTACACGTTCGAACTGACCGGCGGCGCGGGCAGCGTGACCATGAACAGCGGGCTGGCGTTCACGGCCGACTTCCGCCTGCCGAAGGAAGTGACGCTGGCCGCGGGCAAGACCTACGAGATCGCCATCAAGCAACTGTCCGACGGGAGCCGCGGCGCGAGCCGGTTCGTGTACTGGACCGGGCCGGGCGAGTACAAGTTGACCGCGAGCTACTCGCTGGCCGACAAGGACGGGGGCAAGGGCGCGGTGCTCAAGAGCGAGGCGGTGAAGATCACCGTCGAGAAGTAAGCGAACCACAGCGCCGCGCGGGGCGTCTTGTGCGATACGCACTTGACTCCCCCACGCAGCGGCGTACCGTTACTTCGAGAGAGACAATTATCGTGCCGACCGTTTTCCCTACCCCCGCCGCTCGCGCCGCCGTGATTGGCGTCGTAGTCGTCATTACCACCGGGTAAACGGGGTCGGCCGAAGGTACAGCCACACGACCCCGGAGCGAACGCTTCGGGGTTTTTTCGTTCCCGCGCGAGGCCGCATGAGCCGCGTTTCCATCTACGACACGACGTTGCGCGACGGAAGCCAAGGCGAGGGCGTGAACTTCTCGCTCCAAGACAAACTGCTGCTCACGCGGCGGCTCGACGAGATCGGCGTCGATTACATCGAGGGCGGCTACCCGCTGTCGAACCCGAAGGACGCGGAGTACTTCCGCGCCGTGCGCGAGTTGCCGCTGGCGCACGCCGCGGTCGTGGCGTTCGGGATGACGCGCAAGAAGACCGGCACCGCGGCCGGCGACACCGGGCTGAACGCCCTGCTCGCAGCCGAAACGCCGGTCGTCACCATCGTCGGGAAAACGTGGGACTTCCACGTTACGAACGTGCTGGGCGCGACGCTCGACGAGAACGTCGCGATGATCGCGGACTCTGTCGCCCACTGCCGCGCCGCCGGGCGCGAGGTGTTCTACGACGCGGAACACTTCTTCGACGGCTACCGTGCGAACCCGGAGTACGCGCTACGCACGCTCCGGGCCGCGGCCGACGCCGGAGCGCGTGTGGTGATCCTGTGCGACACCAACGGCGGCACGATGCCGGAGCGCGTCGCAGAGGTGGTGGCGCGTGTGAAGAGCGAGCTATCGTGCGAGGTCGGCATCCACTGCCACAACGACTGCGAACTCGCGGTGGCGAACTCGCTAGCCGCAGTGCGGGCGGGCGCGGCACAGGTACAGGGCACGATGAACGGCATCGGCGAGCGGTGCGGTAACGTCGATCTGGTGAGCGTGATCGCCAACCTCGCGCTCAAGTACGGGCGCGAGGTGCTGAAGCCCGGCAGCCTCGCGCGGCTGACGGAAACGTCGCGATACGTGTACGAACTGGCGAACATGAACTTCCGCAGCGGGCAGCCGTTCGTCGGGCAGAGCGCGTTCGCCCACAAGGGGGGGATGCACACGCACGCGGTCGCCAAAGACCCGGCGACCTACGAGCACATCGCCCCCGAGGCGGTCGGCAACGAGCGGCGGATTCTGGTGTCCGAGCTGTCCGGGCACTCGACGATCCTGACGAAGACGACGAAGTACGCGGTGAGCCACGACAAGGCGCTGATGACGAAGATTCTGGGCGCGGTGCAAGACCTCGAACACGCCGGGTACGAGTTCGAGGCGGCGGAAGCCTCCTTCGACTTGCTGGTGAAGAAGGCCGCGGGGCTGTACACGCCGTGGTTCGAGCGCGCCGCGTACCGCGTCAACATCGAGGCCGGCGCGGACGGCGCGCCGACCACCGAGGCGACCGTGAAGCTGCACGTCGGGGGGCGCGTCGAGCACACCGTGAGCGAGGGCGACGGCCCGGTGAACGCGCTCGACGGCGCGCTCCGCAAGGCGCTGGTTCCAAACTTCCCGCGGCTCGATGAGATGCAGCTCGTCGATTACAAGGTGCGCGTGGTGAACGCAAAGGCCGGCACCGCGGCCCGCGTGCGCGTGGTGATCGAGTCCCGCGACGGCACCGACGTGTGGGGCACCGTGGGCGTGAGCGAGAACGTCATCGAGGCAAGCTGGCTCGCACTGGTGGACAGCATCGAATACAAACTGTTCAAGGACGAGGAGCAGTCTGCAAAGTAGGAGGCACGCTCCGTGTGCCGTCGCTACTCACGGCACACGGAGTGTGCCTCCTACTTTGATAGACAGGGGAAACAACGATCATGGCGACCGAACTTCCGAAGGCGTACGACCCGAAGGCCGCGCAGGAAAAGTGGCTCACGTTCTGGGAACAGAAGGGCTACTTTCACAGCACGCCCGATGCAACGAAGAAGCCGTTCACCATCGTGATCCCGCCGCCGAACGTGACCGGCGCGCTGCACATGGGGCACGCGCTCAACAACACGCTCCAAGACGTGCTGATTCGCTGGAAGCGGATGCAAGGCTTCAATGCCCTGTGGATGCCCGGCACCGACCACGCCGGCATCGCGACACAGTCCGTGGTGGAACGGCTGGTGCTTCAGCAGGAGAAGAAGAACCGCCACGACCTCGGCCGCGACGAACTCGTGCGCCGCATCTGGGAGTGGAAGGACAAGTACGAGGCCCGCATCCTCGGCCAGCTCCGCGAGATCGGCGCGAGCGCCGATTGGAAGCGCACGCGCTTCACGCTCGACCCGGTATGCGCGCGGGCCGTGCGCGAGACCTTCTTCCGCATGTTCCGTGACGGCTACATCTATCGCGGCAAGCGCCTCGTGAACTGGGACACGCACCTTCAGACCAGCGTGGCCGACGACGAAACCGACACGGTGGACACCAAGGGCGGGTTCTGGACGTTCAAGTATCAGGTGGACGGCGAAGCCGACACGTTCATCTCGTTCAGCACGACGCGCCCGGAGACGATGCTCGGCGACAGCGCGCTGTGCGTGCATCCAAGCGACGAGCGCTACAAGCACCTCGTCGGCAAGACGGTGACGCAGCCGCACACTGGGCGCAAGATTCCGATCATCGCGGACGGCCAGCTCGCGGACCCGAAGCTCGGTACGGGTTGCGTGAAGGTGACGCCGGCGCACGACCCCAACGACTACGCCTGTTGGCAGCGGCACCCGGAAATCGCCGTCATCAACATCCTGAACCCGGACGGCACGATCAACGAGAACGGCGGCGAGTACAAGGGGCTGGACCGCGCCAAGGCCCGCGACGCCGTGACCGAGAAGATGAAGGAACTCGGCCTTTACATCGACCGCGCCGACCGCGACATCCCGCTCAAGATCAGCGACCGCAGCAAGACGCCGATCGAGCCGTACCTGTCGGACCAGTGGTTCGTGAAGATGGCCGACCGCGACGACGCCAAGCCCGGCCTCGCGCAGATGACGATGGACGCCGTGACATCTGGGAAGGTGAAGTTCTTCCCCGAGCGCTACGCGCGCTCGTACCTCGACTGGCTCGGCGAGAAGCGCGACTGGTGCATCAGTCGCCAACTCTGGTGGGGCCACCGCATCCCAGTGTGGCAGTCGAAGCCGATGCGCGACAAGGACACAGTCGCGATTGCTGAGCGGCGGCTTACTCAGTGCAGTGCGCTCAGCAACGCGGTTGCAAACGAGCGGGCGTTCATCAAACTTGAGATCAACACCGAGGGCGCTGAACCGACGCTTCTAAAGAGTGATGCAGGTGCCTTCGGCGCAGTGGCAACTGCCACGAACTACATCTATGTGTGCCTTGCTGAACCGAACCCGACGGCAGAACAAGAGCTATCTGGACTCGGCTATCAGCAATCAGAGGATGTGCTCGACACATGGTTCTCGTCGGCCCTGTGGCCGCACAGCACGTTGGGCTGGCCGGGGCCGACGCTGCCGGAGGAGCGCGCCGAACGCACCGCGCCCGACTGGGACGCGATGCGCGCCTACTACCCCACCAGCACGCTGGTGACGAGCCGCGACATCATCACGCTGTGGGTGGCGCGTATGGTGCTAACCGGCCTCTACAACGTGGGCGACATCCCGTTCCATCAGGTGTACATCACGCCGAAGGTGCTCGACGGCTTCGGCGAGACGATGAGCAAGTCGAAGGGGAACGGGGTGGACCCGCTCGACATCATCGACCTGTACGGCACCGACGCCATGCGCTACGGCATGGTGAAACTCGCCACCGAGACGCAGGACTCGAAGCTGCCCGTGGCGAACATCTGCCCGCACTGCAAGAAAGACGTGGCAGTGAAGCAAGAGCACATGTACATGCGGACCAAGAAGCTCACTTGCCCTGAGTGCAAGAAGGAGTTCCGCCCCGGCGGGCCGTGGCCGACCGAAGACCCCGACCGCCCCACCGCGAAGCAAGGCTCAGACCGCTTCGAGGAGGGTCGGAACTTCGCGAACAAGATGTGGAACGCGACGCGGTTCCTGCTGATGAACCTTGAGGGCTACACCCCCGGCCCGGTGAAGCTGGAGGAACTGCCCACCGAGGACAAGTGGCTGCTGTCGCGGCTCGCGACCACCACGAAGGCCGTGACCGCGGCGCTCGAGGGGTACAAGTTCAGCGACGTGGCCCGGCTCGTCTACGACTTCGTGTGGAGCGAGTTCTGCGACTGGTACATCGAGATGAGTAAGGGCCGGCTCAAAGACGCCGCCGCGCGCCCGCAAGCGCAGCGTGTGCTGGCCGGCGTGCTCGACGGTATCTTGCGGCTGGTGCAGCCGGTGATGCCGTTCGTGTCCGAATCGCTTTGGGAGGCGCTGCGCGACGCGGCCCCCGAGCGCGGGCTGCCGACCCCGGCGCGCGCGGAAGAGGCCGCTTGTATTGCCAAGTGGCCGTCGTACCCGGAGGCGTGGATCAGCGCCGACGTGGAGGCCCGGTTCGCGCGGATGCAAGAGCTGGTGCGCGGGGTGCGCGAGGTGCGGAACCGCTATCAGGTGGACGACAAGACGAAGCTCGACGTGGCCGTGAAGTGCAGCACGGACGTGGCCGCGGAGTTCAACGCGCTGGCCGCGTTCATCGGCCCGCTCGCCAGCATCTCCAACCTGACCGCGGGGCCGGCGGTGCCCAAGCCGAAGCCGTCCGGCGGCGTGGTGCGCCCGGAGTTCGAGGCGTACGTGGCGCTCGCCGGCCACATCGACGAAGCGGCCGAAGCGAAGCGCCTTGAGAAGCAGATCGCCGACAAGAAGAAGTCGCTGGAGGGAACGAAGGCGAAGCTCGCCAACGAGAAGTTCGTGAGCAGCGCGCCCGCCGAGGTGGTACAGGCCCAGCGCGACCTGCTGGCCGACATCGAGAAGCAAATCGCCTCGCTGGAAGAGAACCTGAAGGAGCTGAAGGGCGAGTAATGCGCGTCGCCTTCTGTAGCCGGGATCATTGACCCCGGTGTTGATCCGCTCGTCTAGCTTATGCCTCACTGAGACCGGCTACAGAAGCACGGCCGTTGCGGAAATGTTGTAGCTGAACGGCGCGTCTGGCTCCGGCCTCAGTGAGGCCGGCTACAGAAGAAACTCACTGGTGGAACATGACCCGGGTAACGAGCACGCCGCGCTCGACGATGCCGATCCCCACCAGTTCGCCCGACTCGCCGAGGAGTGCGAGTTCCACTCCTTCGGGCGGCTGACGCCCACTTGTCGTGACGATGGGGACGCGCTGACCTTGCCGCAAGCGCAGCGCTTCTTCGGCGCTCAGCGGCAGTTGCGGGAACCCGGCCAGTACGGTGAGCATCGGTTGTAGCTTCAACTCCGCGGGCGGTTCGTCCACGCCGACACCCTGCCCCGCCGCGAACGGCCCCACGCGCGTGCGCCGCAGCGTTTGCACCATGCCGCCGCAGCCGAGCGCCGCACCGAGGTCGCGCGCGATAGAGCGGATGTACGTGCCCTTCCCACAGTCCACTTCGACATCGAGATACGGCCACACGAAGCCGGTGACGCGAATCGCGTCGACGCGCACCGACCGCGCCGCCAGCGCGACTTCCTTTCCCTTGCGCACGAGGTCGTGCGCCCGCCGGCCGCCGACGCGCAGCGCGCTCACCGCGGGCGGTACCTGCTCGATCACGCCCACGAATCGTACCAGCGCCGCGTCGATCTGCTCGCGCGAAACGGGCGGCGCGTTCGTCTCGGTCACGTCGCCGTCGGCGTCGTCGCTCGTACTGGTTGCGCCGAGCCGGACGCGCGACGTGTAGCTCTTGCCCATCGCCTGAACGTAGTCCGCGAGGCGCGTGGCGAGGCCGACGCACACGACGAGTACGCCCGTCGCCAGCGGGTCGAGCGTACCGGTGTGCCCGATCTTGGTCTTCCGCGGGAACCAGCGCTGCACGCGGTTCACCGCGTCGCGCGAGGTCATTCCGCCCGGCTTGTCGATTACGAGGATGCCGTTCACGATTGGATACCGGCGGGCTCACGCCGCGCCGCTCGCTCTCTCCGTATCTTACCCCGCGAACGGACACCGCGACCGCGCACGAGGTTCCCATGCCCGGTGGCACCTGTGTGATTTACAACCCGGCCGCGGGCCGCGGAAGGGCCGAGCGCCTGCTTCGGGCGCTGCCGCCGGCGCGCGCGCGCGACGTGGAACTGCGCCCGACCGCGCGGGCCGGGCACGCGGAGGAACTGGCGCGGGTGGCGAGCGAAGAGGGGTTCGCGAAGGTGGTCGCGGCCGGCGGCGACGGCACCGTTCACGAGGTCGCCAACGGCGTGCTGCAAAGCGGGCGCGACCCGGTGTTCGGCGTCTGGCCGCTCGGCTCGGCCAACGACTTCGCCTTCACACTGGGCATGGGCGAATGGTGGAAGCGACACGAGCAGAACCCGCCGACAGATACGCTGTCGATTGACGTGGGCCGCGCGACCGCCGGCCCGCGCACGCGGTACTTCGTGTGCAACCTCGGCGTCGGGTTTAACGGCATGGTGAACGGCGAGGCCCGCAAGACGCGCTGGCTCCGCGGCCTCCTGCTGTACGGTTGGGCGTTCGTCAAGTCGATGGTGAAGCACTTCAAGACCCCGACGATGACGGTGCGTTTCGATGGGCGCGCCGTGACGACGCCGACGCTCGCGCTGTCGGTGCTGAACGGTCAGCGCGAAGGGAACTTCCCGCTGCGACCCGACGCGCGCCTTACGGACGGCCGGTTCGACTACATGCACGCGACGCGGCTCACGCGCTGGCACCTGATGCGCTACCTGCCCGCGATGGTCCGCGGCACGCTGCCCACCAATCACAAGCTGCTGACGCTCGGACGCGCCGCACGCATCGAGGTGAAGTGCGAAGCGCCGCTGTGCGTCCACGCCGACGGCGAGTTCGTGTGCGTGCCGGAAGACGACTTGCGCGAGTTGGTAGTCGAGGCGCTGCCCGCGCGGTTGCGCGTCGAGGTGTTCCCGCCCGCGCTGTACGGCGGGCGGGACGCGCGCGGTTCGCGCTACCCGACGTAAACGCCCCACTTCTCGACGCGATTCGGGTCCGGCGGATCGACCTCGCCGGGCGGGTCGCCCGCGGACTCTTTGTCCGGTTGCGGCGGGTTGGCCTCGGACGGCGGGTCGCCGGCGCGGGGGTCGCGCACACCGGGCGGATCGGCGGTCGGCGGCGCGAACGGGTCGCCCACGCCCGTCGGGTCGCCGACGCCGATCGGGTCACCGACCTCGGACATGATGCGGACTTCTGCCTACTCGGACTCGACGGGTTCGACCGTCGGCCGCGCCGCCGACGGCACGACGCGGTGGCCCAGTTCTTCCAGCGCCAGCGCGAACTTGAACGACGACACGGCACCCTCGACTGATCGGGTCAGCGCGACCGCCCCAGCGCCGGCCGCACCGCCGACACGCGGGGCCGCACTATTCGTGACCGTGATAACGAAAAACCCGCGCGAAGCCGCGCGGGTTCGTGTGCGCTCGCGGCGCGATCAGTTATGCGGAATCTCGACACGGCACCAACCGAGGTCCACGAACGTGGCCTTGTTGGTATCGTGGTGGAAGACCTTGGGGTGCAGCGAGTACACGACGAACCGTCCGTCCTTGTCGAACTCGACGAGGCCGGCGTCGCGGAGCACGCTCAAGTGGTGCGACACGTTCACGATCTCGGTCTTCAGGGCGTGGGCGATCTCGGTCACGTTCATCGACTTCGCGCGCAGGCACTCGATAATGCGGATGCGGTTCGGCTCGGCGATGGCGCTCAGCATCTTGGCGCACCGCTTCGCCTGCTCTTCGTCGGTCATTGCGTCTGGCCCCGGTGGGTGCGGGCGCGTTCGGCCCGGTGAAGTTCTTTCGACCGTTCTCGTTGTACACTCGCGCGCGGCCAAAACAAGCCGCGCTAGCCGTTGCCCTTGCGCCCGCACCACGCGGCCCCGCACGGCGGCCCGTCGCCGCGGCAGTTGGTAGCAGGCGCGCCCTCGACCACGCGCCCCGGCGCGGGCAGCCCGATCAGCCGGTCCAGTTCGGTGCCGGCGCACTTGGGGCACGCCACCGCGGTCGCGGCGCGCGCCGTCACGAGCGCCTCGAAGCTGTGCTCGCACGCCTTGCAGGTGTACTCGTAAAGTGGCATCGGTTCGCTCCGTTACTTGCGGCGCTTCTTGTACAGTTCGCTCGCCTTAAACAGGATTTCCCGCTCCTCGGCGGTCAGGCTCTCTTGTCCGAGCTTCGACACCTTCTCAAGCACCGCGTCCACCTTCGCTTCGAGCTGTTCGTCGGCGGGCTTGGACGGGGCCGCGGGGGGCGGCGCGTGGACCGGCGCGCCCACCGGTTCCGGCTCGCGCTCCTCGCGCACCGGCGCGGGGATCACCCGCAACCGCGGGCGCGCCCGCGCGCGCTTCGACCGCACGAACACGGCGCTGAGGTTCAGTTCCAATTGGTAGTACACCAGCCCGAAGAGCGCACCGCCGAGGTGGGCGAAGTACGCGGTACGCCCGCGCGGGGCGTTCGGGTTCACCAGTTCGCCGGTGGCCGAGAGCGCGTCGAACCCGACCCAGAGCGTCGCCAGCAACCACACCGGCATCGGGATCACGAAGAACAGGAGCACCTGTTGGCGCGGGTAGTGGAAGGCGTACACGATCAGCACGCCGAACACCGCGCCGCTGGCCCCGACCGCGCGCGCCGTGTCCGCGATCCCCGCGACCTGCGCGAGCATGTAGATGAGGCTCGACACCAGCCCGGAGGCGAGATAGAGCAGGACGAGTTCGCGACTCCCGTAGCGCTCCTCCAGTCGTGACGCGGTGAAGAACAGCACGAGCATGTTGCCGAACAGGTGCATGATGCCGGAGTGTAGCAGGAGCGGCGTTAGCAGCCGCCACACTTCGCCTTCGAGTACCTTCGCTTGGTCGAACGCCCCGTATGTGACGAGCGGGCTGCGGAGGATCGGGTTATCCCCTTCGGCGCGAGCCGGTGGCCCCGCGGTGAGGGCTTGGCCGAAGAAGATGCCGACCGTGAGCGCGACGAGCCAGACGGTCGCCCCTTGCTGGCCCATGCGGTCCAGAAAGCTCGGCCCCTCGCGATAGTAGTCCCGGTCTTGGATGCCCATGCCTGCCCCCGGTGGCGCGCCCACGCACCTAACTTACCAGACGGCGAGCCGAACGGGAACGAACGGCCGCGCTACCAGCGCGTTCTGGCCTCTTGACAAGCCGTCGCGCGGCCCTTACAAATCCATCTGAACGCGGCCCTATCGTCTAGTGGCCTAGGACGTGGCCCTCTCAAGGCCAAAACTCGGGTTCAAATCCCGATAGGGTCATCTGAACGTCCGAACAGGACGCGACCGGAGCGGACAGGAACGGCCCGAAGGCTTGATAATCAAGCACTTCGGCCGGGGTTGTCCGCTCCGGTTCGTTTTGGTCCGTTCCCGTCCGCGCCGCATTTCGCGCCGCTTCGTGCGCCGGATTCTGCGCCGCTTTTTGGAAGTGGTCTTCCGTCACTTGTAAATAGTGTTCGCGAGCTACGGCCAGACTGTTCCCCAACCACTCACAAACGACGTGCGCGGGGAAACTGTTCGCGAGGTCTGTCTGACACGACGCACGCAATCCGTGGAACAGGCGCGGCCACGGCTTTACCCCAGCCCGTTTGAGAATCCGCAGCAGCGGGTTCCGCCAGTTCGTCGTCAGCCCGTTCCCCATTCCCGAATCGGAGCGGTTGAAGTTGATAACGTGTACCTGCCCCGGTTCGGCCGCCTCGAACGCATCGCGCAGGTACGGGTACAGTTCGGGGAAGATCGGAACGACGCGCTGGGCCTTTCCGACGTGTTCGGTTTTCGGTGAGCGAACAACGAACCGGTTCTTATCCCAAAGAATGTCGCCCCACGTCAGCCCCAAGTGTTCGCTCGGACAGCGAAGACCCGCGTACCGGGACAGGGCGACGATCAGCCGCCACTCCGCCGACGGGCACGCGTCCAACACAGAGCGAATGGTTGCGACCGGAACGTACTCCTGCCGTTCGGGGTTCCCGCCCGTCGCGGTCTTCACTCCGGCGAAGGGGTTGGCGGTAATGATCCGCTTGCGCACCGCGTAAGCAAAGAACTGTTTCGCGCGGCCGGTCAACCGGCGCGCGGTGTTGAGCGCGAGTTCGTTCGCGAGCAGCTTGCGGTAGAAACCGTCCGCGTCGGCTTCGTTCACGTCGGGGACGGTCTTCGCTTCCCCGAAGTACGCGACGAGCGCTTTCCCGGCTTGGTCGAGATTGATCGCGGTTCCGCGTTTCACGTCGGTGCGCGCCGTCTTGTATTCCGCGACCAACCCCGCGACCGTGACCACCTTCACGGGTTCTCGCGGCGCGACCAGTTCAACCTTCACCAACTTGTCGCGGAGTTTCTCGCCGATCTCCGACAACCACAAGGCGGTGCGGGCCGGGATCGGTAGCGCGCCATTCTTCGCGGCGAGCAGTTCCTCGACGTGACGGGCGATGCTCTCCGCGCCCGCGAGGGAGATTACGCCGAGCCGGATAGTTTTCCGCTGGTCGTCGGCGTTGACGAACTGGATGCGCTTGCGACCGTTGGGGTCGGAAATGACGGAAGCCATGTTGCAACCTTTCTGAGAAGTGGCCGGGCCGATGGGGTGTCGCGCTTCTCAGTTCGCGTCAGCCCCACCGGTGAACCGGCCAAAGGCGGTTGAAGTATACCCGGCGCTCGCGCCGCGCGCGAGGCCGGTTGTTCAGGTTCTTCCGAATCGCACCGACCGAACGGCACCTTAACCGGAACGCACACGCGGTCGGACAGAGTAGCGGGCGCGTGAAACTAACTCTGTCTCGATGCCTGACTGCTCCCGGTGCGGGCGCTGTTCTTCGGCACGGTTCGGAAGAACCTACGACGACGGCGGGGCGAACAGGCTCGGCAGGTCGAGCGGCGCTGCCGGGTGGATACGGTCCCAACGGGCATCGCCCTCGACACAAAGCAGCGTGTTCCCCGCCGGAATTCGTGCAGCATATTGCAGTTCGACAACTCGCCCCGTGTCGCCGTCGCACCCGTACCAGCGCCGGCCAGTCAGCAGGGCGCGAATCCCGGTGTGGAGAACGCGCAGCGCGGGAACGAGGTCCGCGGCGGGGTCGCGGTCGAACACCAGCGCCCCGTCCTCGACGGTCGGCCCGCACTCCCCGACGAGCGCGAGCAGTTCCGCCGCGGTGGTCGGTGCGCGCGTTCGCACTTCGTCACCGGTGCTCATCGGTCCCCCGTATCGCGGAATTCGTGCGGCCGGTCGTCGTTACTGAACCGTGTTCGCGCCTTCTCGTTCGGGGTGATCCCATCACCAGCATCACCAGCATCACCGGACGGAACCGTTCCCCCGCCCGGTGATGCCGGTGATGCTGGTGATGCTGGTGATGGTTGCGGCTGGTCAGCGGGAACCGCGGAGCGGACGTACCAGCGCACCGAGTTATCCGCGCTGACGGTTTGTTTCCGGTCAATCATGCGACCGTTAAAGTTGCGCCGGGCGAAGTGCCGGAACCTGTATCCGAGTGCGCGGCTGTCAACCTTCCCGCACAACTCCTCGACGGCGGCGCGCAAATCGGGCAACCACGCGGGGGGAGGGTCGGCCGGTTTGCGAATGGCGTCGATGATCTCGCCCGTCGTCACCCCGCGGCACTCGGAGTCCATCCGTTCGAGCGTGTCGAGCAGCGCGGACATGGCGAGCGCTTCGCAATCCGCCGCGGACTGGAGCGCCAGTCGCGTTTCGCCGGGGTCGGGCAGGCCCGCGAACACGAGCACTTCGCGCACGACAGCGGACCACCCCTCGAACGACCCCCACGGCGTCAGCCCGTGCGTTGGCTTCCCGGCAACCACCCAACCGCGAAGGATCGTGAGCGCCGCGGAGAGCAGCGCGCCGCGGTTGGCGCGGACGTGTGCCCGGAGGTCCGGGTACTTGAAACCGGTTTTCATCTCCGGCCGTTCGTCGGGCGATTCCATGCGGCAGTGGCACACGCGGCGGGAAGTGTCGCCGTGCAGTTGGACGTTGTTTCCGGTCGCGAACCAAGTGACGTGAAGGGGGCCGTCGTACACGCGGTTCCCACCCAAGAGCCGATCCTTCCAACGGTCGGCGGTCAGCGCGGCGTCAAAAACGTCGTTCCCGACCGCGCCCGCGAGGTTGTCGAGAAGAACCATGCGGTCCCCCTCGACGGCCAGCGTCGTGATGCGCTTCCGCAGCTCGTCGCGGTCGGACGTGTACGACATGACCGGGAACCGGCGGCCGGTGACGGTCAGGGCGAGCACGTCCGCGAGCAGCCCCTTCCCCGCCGCGCGCACGTTCGCGTCCATCAGGAACAGCGGCGCGGGACCGGAGAAGGCGAACCAAGCGAGCGGGGTGAGCAGCCCCGCGAACCATGCCGAGCGGTGCGCCGGCGATTGGAACGGGAAGTCGGATACCACGTCCGACAGCACGTTTACCGCGGCAGCAACGTCGGCGCTCGTCGGTTTTTCGGGAACAGTTATCTTCAGATCACCGGGGAGACAAACGAGCAGGCGCGAACCGCGGTCGTACCCGGACGCGGCGAGAATCTTCCCGTCGGGAAGCAACACGGGATGCGGAACGACGGCTTCCAGACGGCGCACGGAAGACCAATCCTTCCGCGCCCCGACCGCGGCGACGCACCAATCCGGCGGGTGCGCGGAAACCAATTTCGCGTCCCCGCCCGAACCGCGCCACTGCATCCACGCAGCGCACCACGTCAAGCGCTCCCGCAACAGCGGGTTCGGCAGTTCGCGAATAACGGGCATGGCATCGGGACGCCTGATGAGCGCTGAGGAATCGTCCTCTGTCTGCGCTTCGGTGACGTGAACCAACATCCCGCCGCGCTGGTACAGGTCGGGATCGCGCGCGAGGGCGCGAATCGCTTCCGCGTTAACGCGATACTCGTCGGTGCCAATCACGATTTGCGGTGCAACGTTCTTCGGATCGGCGAGCGGTTCGTCCGGCGGTTCGACCGTCACGGCGTTCGCGGTCAGGAGGGCGCGCAGCTCGTCGCCGCGCTGGTTCCACGGCACCGCGGCGCGCGCCGGGTCGGTCAACCAGTCGCGCACGTCCTTCGCGGATTCGGGCGGCAGCGCCCAGCGCACCGGACGGCGGAGCGCCTTCGCTAACGCGGTCGCGACCGAAATCGCCCCCGTGCGCCCCGGCCACTCGCCGCTGTCTTTCCGGTCGTTCTCCCCGACGATGATGATTTCCCGGCCCGCGTCGAGGTCGCGGAACAGTTCGGCCAGCAGCGCCGCACCGCCGGAGTTCGACGGCCTACCGACGGCAGCGAGGCCCGCCGCGGTGAGCGCCGCGGTATCGGTCGGCCCCTCGACCGGAAACACAGCGCCGGAGCGCTCGCGCCACCCGGTCGGCAGCGTAAGCCCCTGCTTGCCGATCCTCGCTTTGTTGGTCGGCTTGCCTCCTTTGATCGACACGCGCTTACCCCAGCGCCGGAGCAGCCCGACGACGTTCCCGGCCGCGTCGCACTCCGCGAACGTGTAGCAAGCGCCGTGCGATTCGTCCGGGTTGAAGCCGAGCAACGGAAGCGCGTCGAGGGCATCGGCCGAGAGCTTCAACTCCGCGGCGAGCTTGTGCCGACGGTCGGCGTCGAGGTTCGCGGCGAACTTCGCGGCGCGCGCCCGCCAGTCGGTGCCCGCGCCGGACGGCTTCTTCTTCGCTGACGGGTTCGGCGCAGATCCGTCGAGCCGGTGAAGCCAACCGGCTTCGCCGCACTTCTTCGCGCTCTCGACGCGCTGGCAGATCGCGGCGGAACCGTCCGGCGCGACGAGACACCAATCGGGTTTCTTGCACACCGGGCAGGGGTTCGACGCGCTGACGGCGCGCATTCCCTTCCCGTTCGAGTCGGTTATCATGGTTATGTGTTGTGTTCGAGTGACAGCCCATTGTCACCGCGTCGGGTCGGCCTGCCGGGGCCGACCCGTCCGCGTTTCAGTGGGCGGAGGGTTCGGAACCGGTTTCGACCACAGCTTTGCCTTCGGCCCGCGCGAGCAGCCACGCGGAGAGTTTGGCGCGGTGGTACAGCACGCGCCGACCGATCTTCACGCGGCCGACGGGTTCGCCGGCGTCGGCCAACCGGCCGAGCGTCTTCGCGGAGAGATTGGTCAGCCGCGCGGCTTCGTTTTGGTCAACAGTGAGGGTGTCGAGGGCCGCGGGCGGCGCGACGGGGAGCAGGTCAGCGCGCATCGGCCACCCCCTCCCGCTTCGCGGGCGCGCGGGCGGTCAGTTCGTCGCCGAACGCAATGTGGATACCCAGCGTGTTCAGTTTGCGCCGGGTGACACACTCCAGCGCGCGGTCCTTACTGCGCCGGGCCGAGAACAGCACGGCGAGCAGATAGAGGGGACTGTCGGAGAGAACGGGCGGCGGATTGGGTTGCAGACACGGTGGCACGGTCGCGGCTCGCAATCAGGTGAGGGCGTCCCATCGCGCCCCTTCACGAGATTGCGCCACGTCACGAAAAAAATGCGTGACGGCCTTGTTGTTCCAGCGAATCCTTTTCGCCGCGCCGTCATGACGAACCGTGACGGCGCTTGTAACGGCGCTCCTGTTCGGCCTCGTCTGCCTTCTGCTCCTCGATGAGCGCGGCGAGTTCGTCCGGTGTTTCGCAGTCCGCCGGGATGATGGCTTTCATGGTTTCGGTAAGCGGTACATCCCGCGCAACCGGCTTCTTGTTCGCGGTGCGGCGTGCGCAAAACGCTTTCCATGCGGAGGTATTGCTCACACCCCCGGCGCTGACGCCGGTTTCGGCGGATACGGTGTCTCGCGTAACCGCGTCGGGATCGTCCGCGGCGTGCTTCTCCAACCATTCGCGGACGCGAACTTCGGCCTCGTCGCGGGGAACGCCCTTCGCCTTCGAGTTTTCCGACGATTCCCCTTCGCCCGATTGCCGAGCGCCCGGAGTTGCGTCGGTTAGCGATTGCGTTCCCTTGTCCGGTTGGGAGTCGGTAGGCTTGTCCCCGTTGTCGTGTGGCGGGACAATCTGCCGCGCGCGAGTCGGTAATGCGTGAGGCGCGGATCCGTTCGCGGAAACGACGGTCGGGAGGATTTGCCAGTCAATCGGCCACTTCGACCGTCGATTGGGGTCGGGAGTGACGAACCCACGAAGGTACAGTTCGTTCATCGCCTTGTCCGTCAATTCGGTCGCTTTGGTCCCGTCAGTGCATCCGGCGTCCATCAGTTCCTTGCGCAGAAGGATGTACGGCGCGTACAAGTGCCCGTCGCGGAATCGCTCCACAAGGTACTGTTTCAGGAGCGCGACGGCCTCGGCGTTCGGTCCCGACGGTTCGCCTTCGCGCCTGCCGGTGGGACGCGCGCTCGTCGGCGGTGTGGTGGAGTGCCTCAGTTCGTGTAGCCGCGTATCGATGCTGGTAGTCCAGTAAGCCTCCCGGTCGCTCGCGACCCCCTCGATAATGCACTCCCTGTCGTTCATCAGTTCCCGCGCGGTCTTAAGTACCGGATCATATTCGGCGAATGGGATTCCGAACGCCGCGCACAGGTTGCGAGCATCGCAAAGCGCCTTTGACCAACGGGAAGCGGCTCGCTCCGTGAACGACCGCGAAACTTCGTGCTTGCAGTCTGGCTCGTCTTCCCAGTGAAGGTACTCGACGCCGTTTCGCACGTCGGTTCGCATCTTTCGACCCATCTCCGCGACCTTCTTTTGCCGCGCTTCCGTCAGATGGCGCGCGGCAACGTAGCCCGTGAACAGAATCCAGCTAATCACCTCGAACGGGTTCGCGTCGTCTGGCAGCGGGTCGGGTAATACAAAGTCGGGCCGCTGGTGTGCGTTCTCCACAGCGGCGAGTTCTTTGCGTGCCGTCGCGTCGGCCGGTTCCGTTTCCGGCGACGGCGCGAGCGGCGCGTTGCTACGCTCACACGCTTTCACACACTGCTCGACGATCTTGAACGCCGTGGTCGTCTCCTCGTGGTGTCCGGGGAGAGAAATCGGTTCCTTGATGTCGGACGTGTCCACGCCCTGCGCGACGCAGAAACGGTAAGCGCGGCGCGCGATGTCGGTCGCCGGCTTGTCGCCGAACGCCGCGAGCAGCGGATCCGTTACGGGTGGGTTGTGAAGAAGCATCCGCTTCAACTCGGCTTGCGCCCAGCGCAGCCACGTTAGAAGCGCGCGTTCGTCCGTCGGAGGCCGCGGTTCGGCATCTGGGGCCGGAACGGGCGCGCGGGCGTGATCGCTCTGTTGTTGGCGGGTTGGCAGTTCGACAAGTGCGGCGACCGGCGACGCGGCCGGTTCAACGGACTGCGCCGCGGTTACTTGGAGCGCGGCTTTCAATCGAGGCCAATCGCTGTGCAGCGGTGAACGGTCGTCCGCGGCAAGCGAGTTGAGGAACTGTTGAAGCTCGATGGTCAGCGAGCCGGCGCGGTTGCGTTGGATCAACTGGCGACACAGCGCTCCACCCGTCCGCGCGATCTCTGCGCGGAGTTCCTCTTTTCGCTCGGCGGTCGTTCCCTTCGCTGGCTTCGGGGGAGAATAGACCCAAGACACCACGCCGTCGTAGAATTCGCGATTGAACGCATCGACGGCCGGAATGAACGCGGCGACCGCCGCGGAAAGCGTGTCGGGCATTTTGCACCTATGGAGCTTGCCGGGCCGGTCGCGCTGGTCCCGGTAGGTGCGACCGGCACCAGCGCAACCGCGTTGAACCCGTTGGCCCGTCGGCCAACCGGCTACCCGACAGATGAAGTGTACATTCAATCACTAAATTCGTTCAAGCCGAACGCGGCAGAAACGGGTCGGGATTTCGCCAAAAAATGTGCGTCAGTTCGCCAGCGGTGTGCGCGCCGGTCGCGCGGACTTTTCCGCCCCGCCCGGCTTCCAATCGCGCCTTTTCTAGGTGTCACCTTTTTGGGGTTCTGGCGAAGTGGGCGGCACGGGTTCGTCTGCGGGCGACATGAGCGCGAGGCGCTTCCGCACCGTGTCGAGGTGATCGTTGTAAGCGGGTAAGTCCTTGCCAGATTCGATCAAGCGATCCAGTTCCGACGGGACGTTCTCGCGCTCACGCTTGACCACTTCCCGAACGTACTCGGCCGGGTCCGTCGGTTCGGTCGGGGCGAGCGGCAGGGGACCGGCCAGCTTCAGCACCGCGAGCGCGACGGTTAGGCGATCCGATTCGTCGGCTTCGTCGAGGGCCGCGGCGAGGGCGTCGATTGCCTTCGGAACGAGTGCCCGCAGCCGGTTCGCGGCCGCGCCCCAGATGTCGGCGCGACGCACCGCGAGCGCGGCGCGGAACTCCGGCGAGTACAGACGCCAGCGCGTCACGCTGACGCGATTGATCTTCAGCAACTCCGCTGTTTCGGTGTCGTTCTTCCCCGCGGCCAGCAGGTCAACGGCGCTCTGTTGCGTCATGGTCAACCCGTCGGCGTGCGAGCGGGCGGACGGTTTCGCGCGTTTCATGCGTTCGTGCCGTTTTTTTAGGTGCGGGTTTAGCGGGTCGGGCCGGTGTGGGGACGTTAGCATTCGCCAGCATTCGCACCGCGGTTGCCTGCCGTTGGGGTGCCCTTCCGCCGCAAACGTGTAGCCGACCGTAGCCGAGCGTTCACGACGCGCCAACCGACCGCATTTTACCTCATCCGACTGTTCGGCGCTAGCTCGGTGCGGCGGTTACGTTTTGTCGGTCGGGGCGCGGCGGCGCGCGAACAGCCAGCAGATACCGGCCAGCGGGAGCAGCAACAGGACGAGGATGAGCAGGAAGTACAAACGCCCGCCGAAGAAGCGTTTGGGGAAGTCAACGAGGAATTCGCGCCACGTTCCTTCGATCCAACCGAGTTGCATTGCGATGTAGGCGGCTACGAACGGAATCGCGAGGTAGAAGGGGAGCAGGTAGTAGTCCCGGCGACTCATTTTGTCGGCGGGTTGGGCGGGCTTGGCGGACGCGGGCCGGTGGACGCGGGCACGTTGGAGGCGCGCGGCTTCGTGGCGGGCTTTGCGGTTCGCGGACACGTTACAGTTCCCCCGCGAAGGCGCGGTTCAGCACGCTCGGCCGCAGCGCGTCGAGTTCCGCCGCTGTCGCCGACTGCTCCGTTCGCACTTCGTCCTTCACTCCTTCGCCACCACCGTGTCGTACAGCCCGACGCGCGCGAGACCCTCGTGGCTCGCGATGCCGGTGTAGCTCAGGGAGGCGTCCTCGTAGCGGCGGAAGGCGAAGACCGCCTGGTTCATCTGCTCGGTGTTGAACACCTTCAGCCGCACCAGCAGATCGAAGTCCTTGACCTCCAACCCGGTAACCGCCAGGAACAGGTCCGGTTCGAGCTTGGTGATCACGTCCTGTAGCGTGTTCTCGCGGAAGTCCGTCAGGTACATGAACGCCGGGATTCGCGTCGCGAACTTGATCAGCTTCTCCTGAATGAGCTTGCGCTTCGACTTGTACTCCTTCTCCGCCTCGCTCAGTTCCTTCTTCTCCGCGCCGGTCAGCTCTTTCTCCTTGCCCTTGTTCTTGAGCGCCTTCACCGTCTCGCTCTTGTTGATGATCGTCTCGATGACGTTGTCGCCCAGCGCGCGCCAGCCCTCGATGCGCTCGACCGCGGCCATCGCCTCGGCGTTGTCCAGCACGCGGCGCAGCGTGTCGTTGTCCACGTTCACCAGCAGCGCGCTCTCCCACTTGCGGGCCAAGAGCGTGGCCGAGGTGCCGGCCATCGCGATGTCCAGAATGCCGCCGGCGTCGATCTGCGTCATGTTCGCGCCGTCGTAGGCCAGCACCGGCAGGAACGACACCAAGTCCCGAACCGCGTTCTCCGGGTTCGACTCGTTGGGCGACAGCCCGATCCCGTATTCGGAAATTTGCCGAAGTGCGCGCGTCGGCGCGAAGTCGAACACGAAGCACACCGGCTTGAGCACCTCCTCCTCGTTCGGGTTGTCGCCGTTGGGGTTCTTGATGCTCCACGGCGACTGCACGCGGAACGCGGACTGGAAGTACGTCTCCGGCGACTTGAGGTTGCGCAGCATCAGGATGGACGACCACTGCGGGACGGTCACGCCCGTGGTCAGCTTGCCGCACGAGAGCGTGATGGTCTTCGTCGCGAACCCGCTGCCGATGGCCTTGCGCACCGGCGGCAGCGCGTCCAGCCCGATGCCCGCGTCACTCCCGGCGGCGACGATGACCTTGTAGTCGTGCCAGAAGGTGTTGTGCTTCTCGGCCAGCAGGTTCGCCATCGCGCGGCAGGCCGCGACGCTCGGCAGGAACCAGAACGCGTGCTGCAGGTACGGCAGCAGGCGCGTGTCCGAGTACGGGAACGGCGGCTTCTCCGTTTTCAGGTGATCCAGCGCCTTGGGCATGTACCCGCCGCGGATGATGTTCAGCCACTTCTGCACTTCGTCCTTGTGCTTGAACTGCGCCGCGTCGCCCGCGCCCGTCGCCTCGAAGAACGCGTTCAGGTCGAACTCGTCGAACTCGCCGCCGCTGGCGATTGCCAGCAACTCGTCCGGCATCTGGTAGGTCAGCAGGCGCATCTGCGGCAGCGCGCCGTACGGGTTGCGCTGGTCCGGGTGCTGCGCCGCGAACTGCTCCTTGGCGCGCTGCTCGTCGGTGTACGTCCAGTTGAAGATTTGCTCCTCGATGAACTCGCCCGTGGACAGCGCCCGGAACGGCGTGCCCGACAGGTACAGGTACGCCCGCGTGGTGATCGGCAGGAACTCCGTTTCCTTCGCCGACAGTTCCCCGACCTCTTCGTTCACCCCTTCCAGCCCGCTGCCGTATTCGAGCTTGGCTTCCTTCTTGGCGACCGCCTCTTCCTCGCCCTCGAAAAGCTCCTTCGCCGTTTCGCGCCACGCGCCGAAGTGGTACTCGTCGAAGACGACCAAGTCCCACTTCACCTTGTGGAGCCACTCATTCTTGGCCTTGATGTTGCCCGTGTCGTCGCGGCCGAGCAGATCCTGGAACGAGCCGAAGTACACGAGCGGCTTCGTTTTGGAAACTTGCGTCGGGTCACGGCCGGAGTTGCGCGACAGGTACTGCCAGCCGTCGAAGTCCGTGTGCGATTCGAGGTCCGTCTGCCACGCGTCCTCGACGGCCGGCTTGAACGTCACCACGAGCACGCGCTTGGCACCGAGTCGCTTCGCCAGTTGGTACGCGGTGAACGTCTTGCCGAACCGCATCTTCGCGTTCCACAGGAACCGCGGCACCGCGTGCATGTCCTCGGCCCACCGCGACACGAAGTAGGCGTGCGTCTTGTGTACCGCGTCGGCCTGCTCGCGGCGCATCGGGAAGGTTTCGTGGTGCGCGCCGGTGAGCTTCTGGCCGGTGCGCAGTTCGGTCAGCACGGTCTTCACGTCCGCGACCGTGCAGCGCATCCACTCCAGTTGGGGGTTCTCGAACTTCTTTTTGCGGAGCGCCGCGCGCACTTCGTGGTCGGTGAAGATGGTGCCGTCGGCGCGCTCGGCGGACTCGTCCAGTTCGATCTTGTAGTTCTGGATGGCGGCGGTCTTGAGTTGCTCGGCGACGCGCTGCTTCACGTCTCGGATGGTCTGGCCGACCTTGAGCAGCCCCTTGTGCGGCGCGTCGTCGATGGAGTAGGCGTAGATGCGCGGCCGCGGCGCTTGCGGCTTGGGCGCGAGGATTACCTCGATGGGCTTACTCATCGTCGCTATTCCCACTCAGATCCATCGCTTTCACTTGGGACTCGATGTAGGCCTGCTCCTTACGAGTGATGCCGTACTTTTCGTACAGTGCCTCGTCCGTCCAAGTGCTGTTCCATGACTGCACCGGCACCCAATCGTATGTGGAGTGCAGTGCATCTTGCGTGATCTTCCGCAGCGAGGCAAGAAAGCGAAAGAACCGGGTCGTGTAGTATGACTGCAGGCTTTTCGCTGCCCGTTGTGAACTAACGTGGAAGAACAAGAATGACTGTGTGCATACTGAAGGCGACGGCGCGATCTGCGGTTTGCCCAGAATCTGGTGTGGTAATCCATCTCCACCATTAAATGCCTTCGGAACAAGAACCTTCCAAGAGTCAATCAGATGGACGTTCTTAGTTACCACGCTGCGCTTTGTGTAGCCTACACCCCGTTTCATCTTGCGGATGTAGTACAGAGTACAGCCTGCCGACCGAAGCGCAATGGGAATACGCGTGTCGAGGCGGGCCCACGGAGAACAAGCTGGACTACGGTTTCGACTACTATTTGGATCGGCCGTCGAACACGTTGTTGCCGGAGCAGGCGAACTTTGACAATAAGCTGGGACGAACGTGCAAAGTGGGTTCTTATTTCCCGAACAAGTTGGGTTTGTTTGACATGCACGGCAACGTGTGGGAGTGGTGCGTGGATGAATTGAAAGATGACAAAGGGGATCCGCAGCGCGTGCATCGGGGTGGCGCCTGGCACAACGGGAGGGAAATCCGGGCGTTGTCGCGCAGCCACAGGTACCCGCCGTCATTCCAGAGCATCCACCTGGGCCTGCGCCTGGCCCGAGTTCCCGTTGGCAAAGACATCACGAAGGAAAAGCCGCCGGCGAAGAAAGCGGACTTCACCAACAGCCTCGGGATGGAGTTCGTGAAGGTGCCCAAGGGGACGGGGTGGCTCGGCGGCGGGAACGGCAAGCAAGGCGAAACGAAGGTCGTGATCGAGCAGGATTTCTACCTCGGCAAGTACGAGGTGACGCAGGAGGAATGGGAAAAGGTGATGGGGGTGAACCCGAGTGTATTCAAGCGCGAGAACGATGTGGTGAAGGGCATCCCGGACGCGGAGTTGAAGCGGTTCCCGGTCGAGAATGTGTCGTGGGACGACTGTCAGTTGTTCATCAAGAAGTTGAACGAGCGGGAGAAGGATTCGGGCTGGGTGTACCGGTTGCCGAAGGAGTCGGAGTGGGAGTACGCGTGTCGGGGCGGTCCGGTGGACAAACTCGACAGCGCGTTCGACTACTACTTCGCGAAGCCGACGAACACGCTGCTGCCCGATCAGGCGAACTTCGCCACACAGACCGACAAGGCGTTGAAGCTCACGTGCAAGGTGGGCTTATACGAGGCGAATAGACTTGGATTGCATGATCTGCATGGAAACGTGCGCGAGTGGTGTGACGACCCCGCGACCGGGGCCGATGGGGCCTCGTACCGGGTGTACCGGGGCAGTTGCTGGCTCAGCCGCGGCGGGGTCTGCCGGGCGGCGTACCGTTCCTCGAGCCCGCCGTCGTACCGGTACTACGCCCTCGGCTTGCGTCTTGCCCGAGTTCCGTCGGCCCCGTCGGGCAAGTGATGTTGTCTGTGACGGGCCACCGAATCGCCGGGCTGAGTCGCAGATACGATGCGAGCTTCCCACCTGCGGCGCGTGCTGCGGGCGAGTGCGCTGCTGGCCCGTGAAAATCCCCCTTTGGTCGCTTTTCACACGTAGTAAGTTGAACCTTCCCAATACGTTCAGTCAACCGGCGCGCGCTGTACAACTTCCGTGCTTGGCACCGGGGGCAGGACAAGGTAGAAATGGTAAGGCCGCTGGAATCGGCCCTTCGCCCGCCCCACGGACCCGGCACACGGACGCGCCCGGGGACCGACGTTGTGAGGACACAACCCATGGCGCGTCGTAGCGCCGACCCTGCCAGTAGCACCGGCCCGAAATCGCCCTCCTCCGGCCTCCGCCGCTCGGACCGCTTCCTGATCGGCTTGCACCCGTTCGACCGGGTCGTTTTCGTTTCCCACGTCCAGCCCGACCCCGACAGCCTCGGGAGCATGATCGGCTTGGCGCACCTCGTCGAATCGCGCCTCGGCAAACCCACGGTCATCACCCGCGACGGCCTCATCAGCCGCGCCGAAAACCGGGCGATGGTGGACGTACTGCACCTCGATCTGGTGCCCGTCGAAGACGTGGACTGGCGGGCCAACGACGCCGTTGTGATGGTGGACAGCCAACCGCGAACCGGGCGACACACGTTCCCCGAAGACGTGCCCCTGTACGCGGTCCTCGACCACCACGACACGCCCGGCGACCTCGACGGGGTCGCGTTCACCGACATCCGCGCGACCCACGGCGCGACCTGCACGCTCGTCACGAAATACCTGATGGAACAGGACGCGGTGATCCCGGAAAAGGTCGCCACCGCCCTGCTCTACGGCATCGAAACGGAAGTCACCGGCTACCCGCGCGAGGCCGGCCCCGCCGACGACGCGGCCCTCATCTCGCTCTACGCCGTCGCCGACAAAGACCTCATCGCCCAGATCCGCAACGCCCGTCTGCCGCACACCTACTTCGAGTGCATGCTGCAGGCGATGCAAAGTTCGTTCATCTACGACCGGCTCTCGATGAGTTGGGTGAACCCGCTGCCGCAACCGGAACAGGCCGCGGAAGTAGTGGACTTCATGATCCGCTTCGAAAAGGTGGATTACGCCTTCTGCGGCGGGGTGTACGAAGACACGCTCGTTCTGTCGGTGCGCGCGGCCATCGAGAACGCCCACGCCGGCGAGATCTTGCGGCAGGTGGTCGGGAAACTCGGCCGCGCCGGGGGCCACGACCGGCGCGCCGGCGGTGCGATCCGCCTCACCAGCACCGCCCCCAGCGCCATCGAAGACATGCAAAGCGAGCTCCGCCGCCGGTTCCTCAAGGCGCTCAAGATCGAAGACGTCCGCGGTCAGCGCCTCGTCCCTCTCCGCGACATGCTCGAAAACCTGCAATCGTAACGGACCTACCGAGCTAGCAATTACCTGAACTCGCGTTTACATTTCTCCCACACGACGCGCACTCGCAGGTGTGCGATTGTGGGGCAGTCGCGCCCGCCAACTGTCTAACTGTGCTATCCAGTTGGCCGAGACTTCCCACCGGCACCGAAATTGCGCTCTAACATTCGCACAACGCGAATAGCGCCAACGATATTCCGGCCGAGTCGTCTGAAATCCTGAAACTATTGGGCCTTTGCGACGATCTTACTTACAGCGCAAGGAACCTCCCCGCGACGTTTGGCACGAGGCGTGCACGAGAAAAACACCCCAATCGTCCCGAACCCGCGGATTCTTGAAAGATGTCAGGGGTATGGCCCCCTATTATCAGTCAGTCGGGGAAATAGAACCGGGCTAGAGCGAATTACTAGTGCCCGAACGATTTCCCCAGCAGCGAAACCCGAACCCCTTTGGGCGGCCCCGGTTGCGACCGAGCGGCGCCCCCAAACGCCGGGAGGACTCACGATGGCACGACAAGACGCACTACTCCGCCTCCACAAGAACCTGATCGCGCGGCGCACCGAACTGCGCAAGCGTTTGGGACTCGAACTCGAGGAACTCGGCCACATCAAGCACTCGTCGGCCTCCGGCGACGTGGCCGATGCCGCGTTCGACGCCAGCGGCGAGGAAATCGCTTCCACACTGGCCGAACTCGAAGCAAAGGAGTTGGCCCAGATCGAGCGGGCGCTCCGCCGACTCAAGGCCGGCACCTACGGCAAGTGCGAGGTCTGCTCGCTCTCGATCCCGGTCGCCCGGCTCAACGCCCTTCCCTTCAGCACCTTCTGCGTGGGGTGCCAGCGCGAGATGGAGGCCGATGGCGGCTGGAACGGCGCGAACGGTCACACCGACTGGGGCCGGATCGCCGACGGCACCACGATGGACGAGCGCGAGGTCAGCATCTCGGAGCTCGAGCGCTCGACCTGAGCAAGTCGGGCCGGTTGCGCCGGTTCTGCGAGGCCCGTGGCCTGAACAGGCCGCGGGCTTTGTTCGTGTTGTACCGGCGCGCGGCCCGACGCTGTTGCGCCTTTAGCGATCGCGGTCCCGTTCCCGCTTCGCGCGGCGGGTAGAGTGGAACAGGTTGCGCCGCGCGCCCTTCACCCGAATCGCGCCGGCCCACCCACTTTCACTCAAGGAGCGCGACATGCGCGGAAAGCTGGTGCCGGTCGCGGCGTGCGGGCTGTGCGCGTTCCTCGGCGGCGCGGTCGCTCAGGTGTGGTTCTCGACGCCGGCCCCGGTCGCGGCGCAGCCCGGCCCGCCCCTGCCCCCTGTCCCGGACCTCTTCGGCGCGGACAAGGACAAAGACAAGGCCGCGCTGCCCGCCGAGCGGTTCCAATCGATCGCGCGGCAGTTCAGCCCGTGCGTCGTCGCGGTGGACGCGGTCAAGCCGCCCGCGCCCGGTTCAAAGACCAACCAGCCCGAAGAGGAGTCCGGGTCCGGCGTCATCCTCAAATTCCCCGGCGCGAGCGGAGTCGTCGTCGTCACCAACTACCACGTCGTCGGCGCGGCCCCGGCGAACAAGGTGTACGTCACCCTCTCAGACGGGCGCATCGTCCAACCGGCGCGGACTTGGACCGACCCGGAATCCGACATCGCGCTCTTGAACATCGAAGACGACACGCTGCCGACCGCGGCTCTCGCGGACAGCGACCGCGTCAAGCGTGGCCAATGGGTACTGGCATTCGGCAGCCCGTTCGGGCTGAACCAGACCGTGACGCACGGGATCATCTCGGCCACGAACCGCGGGCAGATTTCGCTCGGCTCGACGATCCGCATCAAGGAGTTCCTGCAAACGGACGCGGCCATCAACCCCGGCAGTAGCGGCGGCCCACTCGTCGATCTCGACGGCAAGGTGGTGGGCATCAACACGGCCATCGCCTCGAAGAGCGGGAGCAGCAGCGGCGTGTCGTTCAGCATCCCGGCGAACATGGTGAAGCGGATCGCGGCGCAGCTCATCGAAAAGGGCAGCGTGACCCGCGGCTACCTTGGCGTGCAGCTAGCGACCGCGCTCGAACCGTCGGAAGCGCTGCGGTTGGGCCTTTCGCGCGTCAGCGGGGCGCTGGTGGAGATCGTTCACCCCAACACGCCGGCGAGCGCCGCCGGCCTGCGCGTCGGCGACGTGATTCTACAAATCGAGGACGTAATCGTGCGCGACGAGAACCACCTGATCAACACGGTGTGCGCGCTGCCGCCCGGCCAGAAAGTGAGGCTGACGGTATGGCGCGATAAGAAGTCGCAAGCCGTAGACGTGACCATCGGTGAGTACGCGCCGCGCACGTCGCGGAGCGCGCGCCCGTAGTGCGAACCGGACCACAAACGAACGCGGGCCACCCTTCGTGGCGGCCCGTAGTGCTTCGGCGCGGAACGGAGGGGGGTTAGTCCTCGTTCTGTTGCTTTTTCCGGAGGAAGATCATCAGGCCGATGAGCGCGAGTAGCGCCACGAACATGCCGGCCATCACCCACCAATTGCCCAAGAAGTCCATGATCGTTCCCCTTAAAGGTCGGCCCTTTCCGGGCGCGCGAATGATAGGGCCGGGTCGGTTGCGAGTCTCACGGACCGCGGCCCCGGTACGTTTAGCACCCGTGTTCTACTCGCCCCCGCCCGGCGATGCAAGCGCGCATCCAAAAAACCTTGAAATACTCACGCCCCGCGCGCCTTGCCACCCCACCGGCGCGCCCCATTATTAACGAGTGTGTGCGCGAGATCATTCGACATCGAGAGACCTCTCCCCTCTCTCGGCCCACTGGACGACGATGAACGCGACCGGCCCGGAACGGGTTCGCACCGGCACTCTCCTCTACACCGACGACATCGGCCGCGACGCCTGCGGCATCGGCGGGGTCGCCGCGCGCGACGGGAAACCGTCGGCCGAGGTGCTACGCAAAACCGTTCTCGCGCTCCGCGCGATGGAGCACCGCGGCGGCGTGTGCGGCGACGCCGGCGACGGCGCGGGGGTCCTCGCCGCCATCCCCCAAGAGTTCTTCCGCGAAGAGGCCAAGCGGCTAAAGTTCGACGGCGCGCGCGACCTGCGCGCCGAAGACGCACTCGCCGTCGGCGTGCTGTTCGTCTTCGAACCGGACGCCGCGCGCGCCGAACAGGTCCGAAGGCTCGTGCGCGAGTTGACCGCCGGCGGACCGGTCACGCTGCTCGGCTTCCGCTCCGTGCCCACGAACGAAGACGCGCTCCCGGCGAAAGCCCGCGCCACGCGCCCCAGCGCCATTGACCACGCGCTGTTCAAGGTCGAAGGCGATCCCGCCGACGCCGACAAGTGGCTGTTCCTGCGCCGCCTCGAACTGCGCCAGCGACTCAGCGCCGCCGGCCTCAGCGCCTACATGCCGACGCTGTCGGCGCGCGTGATCGGCTACAAAGGGCTGTTCACCAGCGGGCAACTCGCGGACTTTTACGTTGACCTGACGAACCCGGCGTTCGAGACCGGCATCGCCACGTTCCACCGCCGGTACAGCACGAACACCTTCCCGAACTGGACCCTCGGCCAGCCGTTCCGCTTGACCTGCCACAACGGCGAGATCAACACCGTTCGCACGAACCGCAACGCGGTCAGCGCGTTCGCCCGCGCGCTCCAGCCGCCGCTGCCCAGTGGCGAACTGCTGACGCCGCGGATGAGCGACTCCGCGAGCCTCGACGAGTGGGTCGAGTACCTGATGCTCCAACAGAACTGGAGCATGTTGCGCGCGCTGCGGCTGTCGATCCCGCCCGTGTGGGATACCGAGGCCGACGTGTGGGGCCAAGAAGCGTTCGACCTATTCACCTACTATCGGCGCACGTTCGGCAGCCTCGCCGCGTGGGACGGCCCCGCGGGCATCATCGGCACCGACGGCCGGATGCTCGTCGGCCTCGTGGACCGCATGGGCCTGCGCCCGGTGCGCTGGTGCTCGGACCGCCGCGGCTGGCTCTACATCGGCTCCGAGTCCGGCGTGTACGGCCTCGACAACACCACCATCGTCGCCAGCGGGCAGCTCCAACCCGGCCAGATGATCGCGCTGGACACCGCGACCGGCGAGCGCCTCGATAGCTACCAAATCATGGCCCGCGTCGTCGCCGAAGCGAGGGACGAACTGGGCGACGTGCGCGAACTGAACCGCCGGCAGATCGTCATTCCCGAAGGGTTCGACTACACGCGCCAAGTCGATGACACCGTGGGCGCGATGCTGGCGGATCGGACGTGGTCGCTCGACCACCTGCTGCAGGCCGCCGGCTGGGACTTCGACCGCGCGGTGTTCGTGCGCGACATGGCGAAGCTCAAGAAGGAGCCGCTGTCGAGCATGGGTCACGACCGCGTGCTGACCGTCTTCAGCCAGCACCACCCGACGCTGTTCAAGTACCTGCAGCAGACGTTCGCGGAGGTGACGAACCCGCCCATCGACCCGTACCGCGAAGGCGGGGCGATGTCTCTGGCGACGTACTTGGGGCGCGCGCAGGCGAACCCGTCGCGCGCGAGCGACGACGCGCTGCTGCTGCTGCGCCAAATGGAACTGCCCTCCCCCGTCATCTCCGACGCCATCGTCGAAGAGATTCGACTGAACGAGGTGCTGGCGTTCGAACTGCTCGACGCGACCTTCCCGCTGTCCGGCGGGGCCGAGGCGCTGAAGGCGAGCCTCGTCGCGCTCCAGAGCGCCGCGGAGAAGGCCGTTCACGCCGGCAACCACGTCCTTTGCATCTCCGACAAAGAGGCGTGCAAGCGCGGCATCTTCCCGATCCCGTCGCTGCTCGCGCTCGGCGCGGTGCACCAGTACCTGTGTCGGCAGGGCTTGCGCGACAAGTGCAGCCTCATCGTGCAGGCCGGCGACATTCAAGAGGGCCACGACGTCTGCTGCCTCGTGGCGTTCGGCGCGGACGCGGTCCACCCGTACCTCATGCTGCGGCTCGTCAAGGACGGCCTCACGTTCAAGGACCCGGACTCGAAGAACGAGTACCGGCTCGAACCGCGCGAGGCGCTGGAGAACCTGTTCGCGGCGCTCGAAGACACAATCAAGAAGGTGATCTCCAAGATGGGGATCACGACTATCGAGGGCTATCGCGGGGCGCAACTGTTCGAGGCAGTCGGGTTCGGCCCGGAGCTGATGGCGTTTCTCGGCGACTTCCCCTCGCGGCTCGGCGGCATCGGGTTCGCGGAACTCGTCGAGGACGCGCAGTGGCGCGTACAGCAGGCCGAGAAGATGACCGTGCTGGGCCGCAACCGCGACTATCACGCCTTCAACGCGAAGGTGCGGATGGCGCTGCGCGACGCCGTGAAGGAGGCCCACCCGGAGCCGGAACAGGGCGGTGGCGAGATGGCCTACACCGCGCCGCCGGAAGAGACCGACCCGAACGCGCCCATCAAGGTCGGCGAGAAGTTCGTGAAGTTCTCGGACATGGTCAACACCCGCGTGCCCACCGTACTGCGAGACCTGTTTAGCGTTGCGTTTGGTGCCAAGCCGCAAGCGGCGCACGAAGTCCAGCCGGCGCAGGACATCATCAAGAACCACTTCCGCGGCGCGGCCATGAGTCACGGGGCGCTGACCGGCGCGTCGCACATGACCATCGCCGCGGCCGTGAACGAACTGGGCGCGACCAGCAACAGCGGCGAGGGCGGCGAGGCCCGCTGGCGCAACGACCTCCCCGCCCGCGCCTACGGCCCGTTCTGGGACAAGGTCCGCGCGCAGCGGCTGGCGCACCCGGAAATCTACACCCTCGGCGGCGACCTCGCGAAGAGCCGGTTCCGCAGCCGCATCCGGCAGGTCGCCAGCGGGCGGTTCGGGGTCGACGCCGAGTACCTCGTCAACGCCGACGAACTGTCCATCAAGATGGCGCAGGGCGCGAAGCCCGGCGAGGGCGGGCAGTTGATGGGCAAGAAGGTGACGACCGAGATCGCGGAGATCCGGTTCGCCAAGCCCGGCACCGACCTCATTAGCCCGCCGCCGCACCACGACATCTACAGTATCGAAGACCTCGCGCAACTCATCTACGACCTGAAGGCCGCGAAGCCCGGCACGCCGGTATCGGTGAAGCTCGTCGCGGTCGAGAACATCGGCACCATCGCCGTGGGCGTGGCGAAGGCCGGCGCGGACATCATCGAGATCGACGGCATCGACGGCGGCACCGGCGCGGCGATGGTGTCCTCGAAGGAGCACGCCGGCCTGCCGAGCGAGATGGGTTTGGCCGAGGCGCATCAGGCGCTCGTCGTGAACGGGATGCGCACCTGCGTGAAGCTCCGCGTCGGCGGCGGCATCAAGAACGGCCACGACGTCATCAAGTACGCGCTGTTCGGCGCGGACGAGTTCAGCTTCGGGCAGGGGCTGATGGTGTCCGTCGGCTGCATCGTGTGCAAGTCGTGCCACATCCCGAACTGCCCGACCGGGATCACCGGTAGCCCGGAAATCTTCAAGGGCCACCCCGAACACACGAAGGCGTACCTGCACGCGGTCGCGAACGAAGTGCGCGCGCTGCTCGCACGCATGGGCTTCAAGCACCTGAGCGAGATCACCGGGCGCACCGACCTGCTCACCAAGCGCACCGACTTCAAGAAGGAACACTCGCGGGCCGCGCTGCTCGACGTGTCGCGGTTCCTCCAACCGGACATGGCGATGTCGCGACTCGCGGCGAACCACCCGCAGGTGCCGGGGAACCGCGGCGTGTGCGACATGACCGGCTCGCTGAATGACAGAATCTTGGCCGCGGCCTACGACGCCATCGACACCGCGCAGAACGCCGACCTCGTGTTCCGCGTGAAGAACAGCGACCGCGCCGTGGGGGCGACGGTCGCGGGGCAGATCGCCAAGCTGTACGGCCGCGAGGGAATGCCGAACCACCGCAAGATCAAGGTGCGGCTCGACGGCGAAGTGGGCCAGAGCTTCGGCGCGTGGTGCGTGAACGGCCTCGACCTCGAACTGCGCGGGTTCGCGCAGGACGGCGTCGCGAAGGGGATCAGCGGCGGCACCGTCGTCGTCACGCTCGACTACACGATCAGCAACTACGGCGGCGAGATTCAGAGCTTGACCGGGAACAACGTGGGCTACGGCGCGACCGGCGGCACGGTGTTCATCGGCGGGCGCGCGGGCCACCGGCTCGGCATCCGTAACAGCGGGGCGACCATCGTGGCCGAGGCCGCGGGCAAGTACGCCTGCGAGTACATGACCCGTGGCAAGGTTCTCATCCTCGGGCCGGTGGAGAACGAGATCGGCTCCGGCATGACCGGCGGCGAGTTGTTCGTCTTCGACCCCGAGACCGAAGCCCCCGCGAAGCTGCACGGCAAGAGCGTGACCGTCATCGACTGCTCGCACGTCGATTACGAGTGGATGCACCCGCTGCTGCACCAGTACTTCGCCCGCACCGGCAGCCGGCAGGCGGAACACATCCTGAAGAACTGGGCCGACGTGCGCCGCGGCCGCCGGCTCCGCAAGGTACTCCCGCTCGCGGTCGCGCGGGCGATGGAAGACCTGAAAACCGCTGGCACCAACGCCGGCTAGCGGCGATGATGGCGCGTCGAACCGGACACGCCATCGAGAGCCACACCATGCCCCTCTTCCCGTGCGGACTGACCCGGCGCGAACTCGTCTGGGAGATGGGCGGCGGGTTCGCGGGCCTCGCGCTCGCGGACCTGATGGCGCGCGACGCGCGCGCGCGCGAGGACGGCCCGCTCGCGCCCAAGAAGCAACACTTCCCCGCGAAGGCCAAGAGCTGCATCTTTCTGATGATGAACGGCGGGCCCAGTCAGGTCGATACGTTCGACCCGAAGCCGGTGTTGGAGAAGTTCGCCGGCACCGAGATGCCGAAGGACAAGAAGTTCATCAACAGCGGCGGGCGGAAGATCGGGTTCCTCACGCCGGCGTTCCGCAAGTTCAAGCCCGGCGGCAAAAGCGGCCTACCCGTTTCGGATTACTTCCCCCGCGTGCGCGCGCACGCCGACAAGCTCGCGGTGATCCGCAGTTGCCACACCGACAGCCACGCGCACGGCTCGGCGCTGGTGATGATGAACACCGGGAAGACGTTCATCGGCCGCCCGTCGCTCGGCAGTTGGGCGACCTACGGCCTCGGTACGGTCAACCAGAACCTGCCCGGTTACGTAGTACTGATGGACAAGCGCGGCGGGCCGATCAGCGGCCAACCGAACTGGTCCAGCGGGTTCATCTCGGCCGCGTACAGCGGCACGCTGTTCCGGCCGAGCGGCGATCCGATTCTGGACCTGCGCGGCCCGGCGCACGTCACGAAGGACGCGCAGCGCGAACAACTCGATCTGCTCGCGCAGTTGAACGAACAGCACATGTCCGCGCGCCCCGGCGGGCGCGAACTTGCGGCCCGCGCGCAGAGCTACGAACTGGCCTTCAAGATGCAGGCCGCGGCCCCGGACGCGGTCGATCTCACGAAGGAAACGGCGAAAACACAAGAGATGTACGGCGTCGGCAAAACGCCGACCGACGAGTTCGGCCGCAACTGTCTCATCGCGCGGCGGCTGGTCGAGCGCGGCGTGCGGTTCGTGCAACTCTATAGTGGCGGCGGGCACCTCGAAGATACGTGGGACGCGCACGCCGGCATCGAGAGCAACCACGGCAAGCACGCGGCCGAGATCGACCAGCCCATCGCGGCCCTGCTCACCGACCTCGCGGCCCGCGGGCTGCTCGACGAAACGCTCGTGGTGTGGGGCGGCGAGTTCGGCCGGATGCCGTTCAGCGAAGGGCGCAACGAACCCGGCCGCAACCACAACCCCTACGGGTTCAGCATGTGGCTGGCCGGCGGCGGCGCGAAGGGCGGAACCGCCTACGGCGCGACCGACGACCTCGGCTTCGAGGCGGTCGAAAACCGGGTTCACGTTCACGACCTGCACGCCACAATCCTGCACCTGATGGGCCTCGACCACGAGAAGCTGACGTACTTCCATCAGGGCCGCCACGAGCGCCTGACCGACGTTTACGGGACCGTGGTAAAGGACGTGATCGCGTAGGCGCGCACGGGGTGGCGAACGCAAAGCCGTGCTGACCCCGGGCTATTGAGTGCAACGCCTTCGGCGTAACGACGAGAACCAATACAGCGAGGAGCAGCTATGTATCGCCTACTCACCCTCTCGGCGCTCGTCGCGCTCGCGGCTCCGCGCGCCAGCGCCGCGGACGCCAAGCCGCTCGCGCTCGAGGGGCACGCGGCCGGCGTGCCCGCGGTCGTCTTCATCGGCGACGGGAAGGTTCTCGCCACAGGGAGCGAGGACATGACCGTGAAGTTGTGGGACGCCGCCACCGGCAAGGAACTTGCGGCACTGAAGACCGGCGCGGTGCAGTCGCTCGCCAGTTCGCGCGACGGGGCGCGGCTCGCGGTCGGCGCGCACACCGGTACGGTGCGCGTGTGGGACGTCGAGACGCGCAAGGAACTGCTAGCGTACAAATCGTCCAAAGGCGATACCGCGGGGCTGGAGTTCTCGCCCGACGGCAAGGTCCTCGCGGTCGGCGGCGGCGGGTTCGACGGCAAGGCCGACAAAGCGTTCGGCTCGATCACGCTGCTGAACGCGACCGACGGGCGCGAACTGATGTCGGTCCCGTGGCCCGACAACCGCGTGACCGGGATCGCCTTCGCCCCGGACGGCAAGACACTCGCGGCGTGCAGCAGCAACGGCACGGTCGTGCTGTGGGACACGGCCACCGGCAAGAAGATCAGCGACCTTGGCACGAACCCGAACGGCGCGAGCGGCCTCGCCTATTCGCCGGACGGCAAGCTCGTGGCGTGCGGCAACTTCTACCGCGAACTCACCATCAAGTTGTGGGACGTGACAACCGGCAAGGAGGTACGCACGCTCACGAAGAAGTCGAACGTGTCCGCGTTCGCGCTGCGGTTCGGCCCGGACAGCAAGACGCTGGCCGTGGGCGGGTTCGATCAGGACGCGCTGCGCGACACCAAGGCGCGCGGCGCGTACGTCGCGCTGTGGGACACCGACACCGGCAAGGAGCGCGCGCTCGCCGGCCACACGCGCGGGGTGACGTCCGTGGCGCTGTCGCGCGACGGAACACGCCTCGCTGCGAGCGGACTCGACAAGGCCGCGCGCGTGTGGGAGTTGAAGGAAGACAAATAATTAACTCCCGTCGCTCGCGGTCTCGCGAGCCCCGGACGGGGCCGCAAGTGGCGCACGTGTCACCGGCGCGCGCGTCCCGTATACTCTCCTCACTTTCACCCGCCGGAGAACCGTACATGCTTCGCTTCCGTACCGGCGCGCTCTTGGTCGCGCTGTCTGGTGTGCTGCTCGCGCTCAGCCCGGTGCAACTGCCCGCGCAACCACCGAAGAAGCTCGTCGCGCCGACCGCGACCGACCCCGCAACCATGAAGGTCGCGAAGGGGTTCAAGGTCGAGTTGCTGTACACCGTGCCCAAGAACGAAATGGGCTCGTGGGTGTGCATTACGCCCGACGACAAGGGGCGGCTCATCGTCAGCGACCAGTACGGGGCGCTGTACCGCGTCACCCCGCGCGGGATCGGCCAGAAGCCGGAGCAAACCGGCGTCACCAAGATTCCGGCGCAGATCGGCAGCGCGCAAGGCTTGTTGTGGGCGTTCGACGCGCTGTACGTGGTCGTCAACTCGCCCGGCAAGAGCGGGCTGTACAAAGTCACGTCGTCGCAGAAGAACGACACGCTCGACACGGTCGAACTGCTGCGCGCGTTCGACGGCGGCGGCGGCGAACACGGCCCGCACGCGGTGCTGCGCCACCCGGACGGCAAGCGCCTCACTGTCGTCTGCGGCAACCAGACCAAGCTCACCAAGTTCGACACAACGAAGGTTCCGCCGGTGTGGGGCGAGGACCACCTGCTGCCGCGCCTGCCGGACGGCAACGGGTTCATGAAGGGCGTGCTCGGGCCGGGCGGCGCGATCTATAACATCACCCCGGACGGCAAGAACTGGGAGCTGTTTAGCGTGGGGTTCCGCAACCAGTACGACGCAGCGTACAACCGGGCCGACGACCTGTTCACCTACGACGCCGATATGGAATGGGACTTCAACACGCCGTGGTACCGGCCCACGCGCGTGTGCCTCGTGAGCAGCGGCAGCGAGTGGGGCTGGCGCAACGGTGCGGGCAAGTGGCCGGTTCACTACCCCGACACGTTGCCCCCGGTGGTGAACGTGGGCCCCGGTTCGCCCACCGGCGTGAGTTTCGGGTACGGGGCGAAGTTCCCGCAGAAGTACCAAGACGCCTTCTTCATCTGCGACTGGAGCTACGGGAAGATGTACGCGGCCCATCTGCGGCCCGGCGGCAGCGCGTACACCGCGGAACTGGAAGAGTTCGTCACCGGCACGCCGCTGCCGCTCACGGACGTGTGCATCAACCCGCACGACGGGGCGATGTACTTCACCATCGGCGGGCGCAAGACCCAGAGCGGCCTGTACCGCGTCACGTACACCGGCGAAGTCGATACACCGAAGTTCCCGGTCCCGATGACCGACGCCGGTGTCTCCGCGGCCGCGCGCACGACGCGGCTCCAACTCGAGGCATTCCACACCAAGATCGGCGCGCCCGCGGTTGACGCGGCGTGGAAGGAACTCGATAGCGCCGACAGGTTCGTGCGGTTCGCGGCCCGCACAGCACTGGAACACCAAGACCCGAAGCTGTGGGCCGACAAAGCCCTCGCGGAGAAGGACCCGCAGAAGGCGATCCTGTCGCTGCTGGCGCTCGCCCGCGTCGGCGGGCAGTGCCCGGAGCACGTGCGCCCCCACAAGCCCGATGCCGAACTGCGCGCGTCGATCCTCAAGAGCCTGAACGCGATCGACGCGAAGAAGCTCACCACGGCGCTCCAGATCGACCTCGCGCGGACGTATCAGGTGGCGCTCAATCGGCTCGGCCCGCCGGCCGCCGACGAGCGCGCGGCCCTCCTCACCAAACTGAGCGCGACATTCCCCACCAAGGACCGCGCGCTCGACGGGATGCTGCTCGAGATTCTGGTGTACCTGCAAGACGACACCGTCGCCCTGAAAGGCGTGCAATTGCTCGCCGACGCGCCCACTCAAGAGGAGCAGATCGAGTACGCTCGCTCGCTGCGCGCGCTAAAGGTCGGCTGGACGATGGACGCGCGCAATACCTACTTCGCGTGGTTCCTGAAGGCCGCGGCGTACAAGGGCGGGAGCAGTTTCGCCAAGTTCCTCGCGCTGATCCGGACCGACGCCGTCGCGACGCTGTCCGCGGAGGAGAAAGTCGTGCTGAGGGAACTTCTGGCGACCGACCCCGCGAGCGTGAAGCTACCGCCGGAGCCGGCGCGGCCGTTCGTGAAGGCGTACAAGCTCGCGGACCTGACCGACGCGCTCGACAAAGGGTTGAAGTCGGGGCGCGACTTCGACCGCGGGCGCAAACTGTTCGCGGCCGGCAAGTGCTTCGCGTGCCACCGCTTCGACGGCGAAGGCGGGAGTAACGCCCCGGACCTGACCGGCGTCGCCGGGCGGTTCAGCGCGCGCGACCTGCTCGAATCGGTCGTCGACCCGAGCAAGGAAGTCAGTGACCAGTACGCGGCCGTTGAGATTCGCACGACCGACGACCGCGTCGTGACGGGTCGCATCGTGAACCTGAGCGAAGACTTCGTGATGGTAAACACCGACATGCTGAACCCCGGCGGCACGACGCGCATCGACCGCAAGTTGATCGAATCGATGAAGCCGTCGAAGCTGTCGATGATGCCGACCGGGTTACTCGACACGTTCAAGGAAGACGAAGTGTTGGACGTGATGGCGTACATGCTGTCGCGCGGCGACCGCACGCACGCGATGTTCAAGAAGTGATCGCGACGCGCCAACAACAACGACGCGCAGAGGTTCACACCTCTGGGCGTCGTGCGTGTAATGGGCGAGGCGGGATTCGAACCCGCATGCCCCTCACGGGGCGGCGGATTTTAAGTCCGCTGTGTCTAGCCAGTTCCACCACTCGCCCGGAACGGAAATCATTGCAGGTCGCGGGACGAGCGGCAAGGCGACTCAATCGAACATGCCGGCCACGTCCACGAGCTTCTTGACCTGATCGGCCCCGAGGCGGCCGACCATCGCGCGGACGGCTTCGAGGTCCGCGAACACCGCTCCGGGCTTGCGTCCGGGCTTGCGCCCCGGCTTCGCGCCCGCGGGGACCGCCCTGCCCGCCTTCCGCTTCTCCTTCTTGATGTTCGACTTGTAGTTCGAGATGTGCGTCGTCTTAAGCTCGACGCCGAACGTGTCGCGGATAAACGACTGCAGTTCTTTCGTCTTGACCTTCCACCCTTTCTCGTCGAGGGCGGCCTGAACCATCGCCTTTTGTGTGGGCTTCCCGTCCGACGTACCGCGAGGCATCGGTGTTCTCCAGATGTGTGAATGGGCGTTGAGATGTACAACTCTCAACGCGCCTTTATGTAGAGTATATTTCTGACAACGTGTAGTAGGCCGCGTAACTTTTTCAGTTTCCGCAGGTTGCCGCGTCGGTATAACCCGACGGTCAGCGGCCGGATTGATAGATGCGGTCGAACTCGCCGCCCTCGGAAAAAAAGTCGGTTTGGATCGCGGTCCACGAACCGAGACCGAAGCGATTGTCGTCGGCGCTGAGGAGCGTGTGGGGGAAGGTGCCGTCGCCGGGCGTCGGGTCGCCGAGGCGGAAGAATAGCGACGAAATGATCTCGCGCGCCGCGGGGTTGGTGGAGATAAAGTTGAGGTATGCCTCCGCGACCGCGCGCGTGCCCTTTCTGTCAACGTTCGCGTCAACGAGCGCGACGTGCGGTTCCGCGCGGATGCTCACCGGCGGGCGCACGATCTCAACGAGGTCTTTCAACTCGCGCTTTTCCAGTTCCGCCTCGTTCTCCCATGTGAGGTGAACGTCGCCGATGTTCTTGCGCGCGAACGTCACGGTCGCGCCGCGCGCGCCGGTATCGAGCACCGGGACGCGCTTGTACATTTCGGTTACGAACGCCCGCGCCGCGGCCGTCGTACCGCCGCGGTTCAGCACGTCGAGCCACGCGCCGAGCATCGCGAGCTTCGCCCCGCCGCCGGTTTTCGGGTTGGCGGTCACGATCTTCACGCCCGGCTTCAACAGGTCCGGCCAGTCGCGGATCCCGAACGGGTTCCCCTTCCGCACGACGAAAACGATTGTCGAGATGTACGGTAGCGAACGGTTCGGCAGCCGATTCTCCCAGCCGTCGGCAACCAGCTTCTTCGCGCGGATGTTGTCGATGTCGTTCCACATCGCGAGCGTAACCACGTCGGCCGGGATGCCGTCGATGACCGCGCGCGCCTGACTCCCGGATCCGCCGTGCGACTGGCGCACGCGCACCGTTCTGCCGTGCGCGCCCGCGTAGAACGCGGCGAAGGCGTGGTTGAGTTTGCGGTACAGTTCGCGCGTCGGGTCGTAGGAGACGTTGAGCAACTCGAAGTCGGCGCGCGGCCCGCCGCACCCGGAGAGCGCGGCCAGCGCCCCTGTCGTGAGGAAGTGACGTCGGTTCATATGCAGATTGTACATAACGCGGCGCGATTCACTTCGGCGGGCGCAGCGATTCCACTTGGGGCAGGTCGTCGAGCGTGTTCATGCCGAAGGCTTGTAGGAACTTTTTCGTCGTGCCGTACAGTTGCGGGCGGCCGAGCGAGTCGTGCCGCCCGGCCACCTTCACAAGCCCCTTTTCCATCAACTGACGGATCACCTCGCCGCACGCCACTCCGCGAACTTTCTCCACTTCCGCGCGCATTATGGGTTGCCGGTACGCAACCACGGCGAGGGTTTCGAGCGCCGCGCCGGTCAGGCGCAGTTCGTGCCCGGTGCGCTTCAGGCGCGCGAGCCACGAGTGGTACACCGGGCGGGTGAGCAGTTGGTAGCCGCCGGCGATCTCCTCGATCTGAAACGCGGTGCCGTCGGCGTCGTACAACACGCGCAGGCGCTCGACTGCGGCGCGGGCCTCGGCCGCGTCGAGCAACCCGGCCACGTCCGCGAGCTTCCGCGCCGCGAGCGGCTCGTCGGCGATCAGCAACGCGGCCTCGACGCGCGCCAGTTTGCCGTCGCGCGCGTTCGGCACGCGCGCCGCCGCCTCACCGACGGGATCGAACCGCGCGTGCAGCGCGCGCGGCACGCGCGCGTTGTCGCGGTGGCGCGTGTACGGGCGGCGCGCCGCCGGGCCGAAGCGCTGGCGCAGGTGGTTCATGCGAACGGCTCCTTGTGCCCGAATCGCACGCACGATACAGTATCCCCCTGCGTTCGTCACCCCCAGTCAAGCGGTGCGCCGTGCCCGAACTGTGGTCCGCGTTCCTCCCGCACCCGTGGAACCTCGTTGCCGCCGGCGCGGTCGCCGCCGCGCTCGTCTTCGGGTTCATCGGCGCGTCCGCGTTCCTCGGCATCTGGGCCGAACGCAAGGTGTCCGCGCGCATGCAGGACCGCCTCGGGCCGACGCGCGTCGGCCCGCTCGGGCTGCTCCAGTCACTCGCTGACGGCATTAAGTTGATCGCCAAGGAGGACGTGGCCCCGCACGGGTCCGACAAGTTCCTCTTCAAGTTGGCCCCGTATCTCGCGTTTTGCGCCGCGTTCTGCGGGTTCCTCGCGCTCCCGTTCGGCGCGGGCCTCGTCGCGCACGAACTGAACGTCGCCGCGTTCTTCATGCTCGCGGTGCTGTCGAGCGAAGTGTTCGGTGTCGTACTCGCCGGGTACGCGAGCGCGAGCAAGTGGTCGCTGTTCGGCGGCGTGCGCGAGGCGGCCCAAGTGGTGAGCTACGAGGTGCCGCGCGCGATGTGCGTGGTGGTGCCGGTGTGCGTCGCCGGCACGCTCAACCTGAACACTATCGGGCACCAGCAACAGGGCGCGTTCTGGAACTGGAACCTGTTCCACGACCCGTTCACGTTCGTTGCGTTCTTCGTGTTCTTCATCACCGCGACCGCGAGCTGCAAGCGCGCGCCGTTCGACCTCGCGGAGGCCGAGAGCGAACTCGTGGCCGGGTTCCACACCGAGTACAGCGGCATCCGCTGGTCGTACTTCTTCCTCGCGGAGTACGGCAGCATGTTCGCGGTCAGCGGGCTGGCGTCGCTGCTGTTCCTCGGCGGCTGGCACACCGGGCTCCTGCCGTTCGAGCCGAGCGTCGAGTTCGGGTTCTGGCTCGGCAACCTGTTGAACGTCGGCGTCTTCGTCGGCAAGTGTTGGCTTCTCGTGCTGGTGATGATGTGGATGCGCTGGAGCCTGCCGCGGCTGCGCATCGATCAGGTGATGATGACGTGCCTCAAGTACTTCCTGCCGATGAGTTGCGTGCTGCTTGTGGGCGTGTGCCTGTGGCAACTGCTCGTGCCGTCCGCGGTCGCGGTGGTCGTGAAGTACGCGATGGCGGGCGCGTGCGCGGCCGGCGCGCTCGCGGTGTTCGTGAGCCTGTTCCGTTCGCCGGGAACCGCGTTCGCCCCCGCCGGACAGTTGCCCGGCGCGTGGGACGGCCACACGTTCGCGCCGAAGAAGTGAGCGCGTGGGGCGTTGGTCGCGCCGGGACCAGACGCTAAACAAGCCACACCATGCGCATTCGACCGTACCTCGTTCTCGCCCTGCTCTGGCTGCTGTACTTTCACCCGCTCGTGTTGCGCCCGGCGCACACGCTGTTCGCGCCGTACTCGGACTTCCTCGCGGAACACCTGCCGGCGAAGCTGTTCCTCAACCGCGAGTGGCGCGCGACCGGCGCACTGCCGCTGTGGAACCCGTACCACTTCTGCGGCGTGCCGTTCGTTCACGACATTCAGGTCGGGGCGTTCTACCCGCCGAACGCGGTCGTGTACCTTGTGCCCGGACGCGCGGTCGGGGCGGCGCTCAGTTGGGTGATCGCGCTGCACGTCCTCGCGGCCGGTATCTTCGCGTACCTCTACGCCCGCGCGCGCGGCTTGGGCGAACTCGGCGGCGTCGTCGCCGCGACCGGGTTCATGCTCTCGTCGAAGTGGATGACGCACCTGCTCCTCGCCGGGCACACCGTCACCATCGGCCTCGCGTGGCTGCCGCTCTTGCTGCTCGCCATCGAGCGCGCGGTCGCGCGGCGCAGCGCCCGCGGCGCGGTGTGCGCGGGCGCTGTGGTGGCGCTGCTCGGCCTCGGCACGCACCCGCAATGGGCGTTCTACGCGGTGCTGTTCGCGCTCGTGTGGACGTTCCCCGCGGGGCTCGCGGCGCGGAAGCCGTGGCTCGCGTGTTGGGCCGGGGCCGGCGCGGTCGCGTTCCTGCTCGGTGCGGTGCAGGTGCTCCCGACGCTGGAAGCCGCACAGTTCTCGGCACGAAGCGGCGGCCTCGATGCGCAGGGAACGCTGTCTGTTGGCATCGGCACCCTCTTCGCGCTGGTCGGCCCGTCGCGGGCGTACTCGCCGCCGCACTCGTGGGAAATGCAGGGCGTGTTCGGGCTGTTCTGGCTGGGGGCCGCGTGCGCCGCGCCGCTGCTCGGCGCGACCCGCGCCCGGTGGCAGTTCGGCGTGTTGTGCGGGCTGTTCGCGTTCGCGCTCGGCGGCGCGGTTCTTGTGGAATGGCTACCGGGGTTCGACCTGTTCCGCGTGCCGACGCGGATGCTGGTGGTCGCGGCGTTCCCGCTCGCGTTTCTCGCGGGAACCAGCGCGGACGCGGTGGCGCGCGCCGCGTGGAGCGCCGACGCGCGCCTCGCGCTGTCGCGCGGGTTCCGTCGCGCCGTGTACTTCGCCGGCCTGCCCACGATCCTCGGTCTCGCGTTCTCGGCCGGCGAGGTGAGCCGCGAGTTCGTCGCGTACTGGCTCGCGGCGCTCGTTTCGTTGCCGCTGTTCGTGCGCGTTCTGCAACAAGGGCGAACTTCACCACACGCGCGGGTCGCCCTGCTGGGCGCGATCCTCCTTGCGGACCTTGTCGCGCCGACCGCGCGCTACGTTGCGGTGAGGCCACAGGCCGAACTGCACCCGACGTCGCCGTTGCTCGAATACCTCGCCGCGCGCCCGGAGCCGGTGCGCGTCCTCGATTGGGACGTGGGGCAGAACGGGGCCGATTCGTCGGTCCTCGGCACCGGCGCGCCGCAGGCGCTCGTGCGCGGCGTCGCCACGCCGCGCGGGTACAACCCGCTCGACGTGCGCCACTACCGCGAGTTCCTCGCGCTGATTCTGAACGACCCCGGCCCGTTGCGCGGCAACGGCCCGTACACGCAGCAGGTGATCCCGAACTTCGAGGTCGGGAACGACACACTGTTCCGGTTGCTCGCGGTCACGCACCGCGTCGCGCCGCCGGGCGCGTACGCGCCGCCGGGCGAATGGAAGGTGCTGCTCACGGACCCCGCGCCGCCCGCGCCGCCGCCGCTCGCGCCGGGTTCGCCCAACCCGCTGCCGCCGCACGCCCTAACCGAGGCCGCCCCTGCCCCGCCGCGGGCATGGGTCGTGCCGCGCGCTGCGCCGCTGCCCGAAGACATGGCCGACGCGCTGGCCGCACTGAAACGCGCCGACTTCGCGCGCACCGTGTTCCTGACCAACGCGGCATCGACGGCACACGCCGGCCCCGCACCGGGCGCGGCGCGGATCGTCGAGTACCGCGCGAACCGCGTAACGGTGGAACTGGACGGCTCCGCGGGCTGGCTGGTGCTGAGCGACGTGTGGTTCCCCGGTTGGACGTGCCACATCGACGGGGCCGAAGTGCCGGTCGAGCGGGCGAACCACGCCTTCCGCGCCGTGCCGGTGCCGGCCGGGGCGAAGGTCGCGGTGTTCACCTTCGCGCCGCGCTCGTACCGCGCCGGCTGGTGGGTCAGCGCGGCGGCGCTCGCGCTGGTGCTCGCGTTCGGCGCGTGGTGCGCCGCGCGGCCTACCCCCCGCGCCGGCGCAGGGTGAACAACAGGAGCGCCGCGCCGGCAATCGCGCTGCACAGTGAACCGAGCAGGATGCCGAGTTTCGCGTCGGTCAGCAGGCGCGGGTGTTGCGCCTCGGGGAACGCCAGACCCGCCACGAACAGCGACATCGTGAACCCGATGCCGGCGAGGAACCCGCCGCCGAGGAGCATCGGCCACGTCACGCCCTGCGGCAGGGCCGCGACGCCCAACCGCACCGCGACGAAACTGAACAGCACCACGCCAACCGGCTTCCCCAAGAACAGCGCGAGCGCGGTCGCAACCGAGACGGATTCGGTGATCGCGCTCGTGTCGATCTGCACGCCGGCGTTGGCGAGCGCGAACAGCGGCATGATGACGAACCCGACCCACGGGTGCAGCCCGGTTTCGAGGCGCTCCAGCGGCGACACGCTCTCCTTCGCCGCGAACGCCATCATCTGAAGCTCGCCCGCGTCCGGGCCGGTGTCGTCGTGTTCGAGCCGCGCGGCCACGTCCACCATCGAGAGGCGCAGCGCGTCGCGCCCGACCCACGCGCTGGGCGGCGTGAGCAGGCCGAGCAGCACGCCCGCGACCGTGGGGTGAACGCCGGACTTGTACACTGCGAGCCAGATGCCCGCGCCCACGAACACGTAGACGGTGATGGCGCGCACGCCGGCGCGGTTGAGCGCGTAGGTGAGTACGAAGCCGCCCGCGGCCAGCGCGAGCATCGCCCCGTCCAACCCGCTGCTGTAGAACGCGGCGATCACGACGACCGCGCCGATGTCGTCGGCAATGGCGAGCGAGAGCAGCATGATCTTGAGCCCGAACGGGAGCCGCGGGCCGAACAGGGCCATGATGCCGACCACGAACGCGATGTCGGTCGCCATTGGCACGCCCCAGCCGCGGAACGGCGGCGCGCCGAACTGCTTCGCCTGTAGCGCCATGTAGATCGCGGCCGGCACGATCATGCCGCCGAGCGCCGCGGCCACCGGCAGCGCGGCCTTCCGCGCGTCGCGCAGTTCGCCGGCCACAAGCTCGCGCTTGATCTCCAACCCCACGACGAAAAAGAAGATCGTCATGAGCACGTCGTTCACGACGAAGTGTCCGAGGTCGCCGCCGAGGGTGAACGGGCCGATGGTGACGAGAACCGGCGTGTGCCAGAACTTGGCGTACGCGCCGGCGAGTGGCGAGTTCGCGAGCACGAGCGCGACGACCGTGCAGATCAGGAGCACGACGCCGCTGGCGGACTCGATCTGGAGGAACCGGGACAGCGGGCGCGTGAGTCGGCGGATCGGGGGCACCGGCAGATGCGGGTTGGTCGCGGTAGTCGCTTTCGCCATGAGGTAGAAGTGTAGTCTGCGGGGCGTACGAAAAAAACGCCGCCGCGATTGAACCGCACCTTCATCCTGTAATAGTAAAAAACGAGGGAGCACAGTAAACGGATGTGCGCGTCGGCGTTATGTTTCGGCCGCCGGAAGCCAACACAGGAAGTGTTGTGCAACATCCTCAACACGTGCCACATCGGAGCGCGTGACCGACGGGTCGTTTTCTCGAGTCTGGTACGCAGTTCTTTGCTCGTTATCAGAGCAGGCTTGCAGTCGAGGTGCGCGCAGGGTGCTCTTTCAAGCCCGCGGCACGCGGAAACGCCTAACCACATCACGAACAAGTCATAACAGGCTCTGGGGAAGCCGAACGGCCGCGGTTCGGGGTACTCGGCACACGGAATCGAGCCGCAGTGTGGCGAAAAGCGCGAAAAATCACGCGCGGGGTACGTCCTATTTTCCGCACGGCGCGCCCCGGCGCGCCCTCTCCCCGCGTTGGAGCCAGTGCCCATGCCGTACAGCGCCGAAATCAACCGCGCACAGCCCACGAGCTTCGTGTTCCTCGTCGATCAATCGGGGTCGATGGGCGACCCCATCGGCGGAACCGGGCGGCGCAAGTCCGAGGCCGTCGCCGACGCCATCAACCGATTGCTCCACGCCCTCGTGCGGCGCTCGACGAAGGGCGACGGCGTGCGCGACTACTTCCACATCGGGGTAATCGGGTACGGGGCGAAGGTGGGGCCGGCACTCGGCGGCAAGCTGACGCCGGAACAGCTGGTGCCGATCAGCGCTGTGGCGGACAACGTGTTGCGGGTCGAGGAGCGAACGAAAAAGGTGGACGACGGCATGGGCGGCGTCGCGTCCATGACGGCCAAGATGCAGGTGTGGTTCGAGCCGGTGGCGGACGGCTCGACGCCGATGTGTGCCGCGCTCGAACAGGCCCGGCAGCGGGTCGCGGCGTTCGCGGCCCGCTACCCGCACGCCCACCCGCCCATCGTTCTCAACATCACCGACGGCGAGGCCGACGACCCGGAAGCGGCGGTCGAAGCCGCGGCCGGTGCGGTCCGCGCGGTCGCCACCACCGACGGCAACGTGTTGCTGTTCAACCTGCACGTGTCGTGCTCGAACTGGAACCCGGTATCGTACCCGGACTCCGACGCGGCCCTGCCCGACAAGTACGCGCGGCTGCTGTACCGCACGTCGAGCGTGCTGACCCCGCGGGCCGTGACCCTCGCGGGCGCGAAGGGCTATCGCGTGAGCGCGGCGTCGCGCGGGTTCGTGTTCAACGGCGACGCCGTGACCGTGAGCGAGTTCCTCGACATCGGCACGCAGGTCCCGCCCCCCCGGTAGCGCGCACCCCCATGCCGACCCGCTCTGCCACGTTCTGGGTTCCGAAGCGCGGCCACGCGCCGGAGGAGTACGAGGACGCCGCCGCCGCGGTCGACGGCGCGGGCCGGTACGCCGTCGCGGACGGGGCCGCGGAGAGCGCGTTCGCGCGGCCGTGGGCCGAGGCGCTGGTTCGCGCGTTCGTGGCCCTGCCGCCGGCGCGCACCGCGTGGGGCGAGTGGCTCCCGGGGGCACAGACCGCGTGGGCGGACGCCGTCGGCACCGGGCCGCGCCCGTGGTACGTCGAAGAAAAGGTCGAGGAGGGCGCGTTCGCCACGTTCGCCGGCCTCGTGATCGACGACGACGGGTGGCGGGCGTTCGCGGTGGGCGACGCTTGCGTGTTCCAGTTCCGCGCCGGGGCGCTGGCGTCCGCGTTCCCGGTGGAGCACGCGGCCGACTTCGGCACCGTGCCCAAGTTGCTCAACTCGCGCGCCGCGCCCGCGCGGGCCGAGGCCGACGCCGACGCCACCCCCGGCGACCGACTCCCCGGCGACTGCTTCCTGCTCGCCACCGACGCCCTCGCCCAGTGGGTGCTGCGCCGGCACGAGGCCGGGGCCGGGCCGTGGGTCGAGCTCGAACCGGCCCTGACCGGGGACGGGCCGTTCGCGGAGTGGGTGAGCGCCCGCCGCGCCGCGGGCGCGATGAAGAACGACGACGTGACGCTGATCGTGGTTCACACCTGACGCGCGCCGGAGGCCCCGCGATGCCGCTCCCGACCGGGTCGGACTACTTCGAGGCGATCCAGAACCCGCAGTTCTGCTTCGAGCGCCCGGCGCTGCGCGGCGGCCGGGTCGTGTGCGACGGGGCCGGCGTACCGAAGCCGATCACGGGAAACTTCGCCGAGGTGTACGAGTTCATTGGTGCCGGCGGCAAGCGCTGGGCGGTGAAGTGCTTCACCCGCGAGATCGCCCAACTCCACCACCGCTACTCCACGACCGACGCGGCGCTGAAGGCGGCGCGCGCCGAACACGACCTGTCGTTCCTCGCCGGGTTCGAGTACGTGCCGCACGGCATCCGCGTAAACGGCGCGTGGCACCCCGTGGTACTGATGGACTGGGTGCAGGGGCAACTGCTCAACGACTTCGTGCGCGGCCAGTTGCACGCCCCGCACCGGTTGAAGGGGCTGGCGGAGATTTGGGTGCGGCTGGCCCAGAACCTGCGCGACGCCGGGATCGCCCACGGCGACCTGCAACACGGCAACGTGATGCTCGTGACGACCCCGCGCACCGCGCGCGTGGTGCTGGTGGACTACGACGGCATGTACGTGCCCGCCCTCGCCGGCACGCCCGCGAGCGAGTGCGGGCACCCGAGCTACCAGCACCCGGAGCGCGCCGGCGACCCGTTCCACGCCGAGGCGGATCGGTTCCCGCTGCTGGTGGTGTGCGCCGCGATCCGCGCGCTCGCGGCCGGCGGGCAAGCCCTGTGGGACCGGCACGACAACGGCGACAACTTGCTGTTCCGCGAAGCCGACCTGAAGAACCCGGGCGGGTCCCCACTGCTGCGCGAACTGTGGGCGCTGCCCGACCCCGCGGCGCGCGCGCTGGCCGGGTGGGTGGTACTCGCGAGCCGGATGCCGCAGCGCGAAGTCCCGCACCTCGCGGACGTCTGGGCCGGCGGCGCGCCGCGCCTGACCGCCGAACAGCGGAAGCAGGTGGACCGCGTCCTCGGTGGGCGCGCCCCAGCGCTCGAACCGAAGCCGCCACCCGCTGCGACACCGGCACCGTCGCCCCGCACGATCCCCGTTCCCGCGGCGCGGCTCGCGCCGACGCCCGCGCCACGGATGCCCCCGAAGAAGGGACTGAAAAGGAAGAAGGGCAAACCTGCGTCGCCGCTCGCGGCCGTGGTCGCCCTCAGCGGCGGGTTGCTGTGTGCCTTCGCGGTTGGCCTGATCCTGTCACGGAATCTTGCCGCGCCGAAGCCCGCGGTCGAAACGGCGACCGCGCCGGAGCCACCGATAAACGCCCCGCCGACGGTACCCGTGCCGCAACCGCTCCCGAAAGTGCCGCCGAACAAGCCGCCGCCGAAGCCGCCCGCGCCGGAACCGCCCAAGAAGCCGAGCGCCGAGCTGCGCCTCGCCGCCGGCCCCGTGACCCTCAAGCCGGGTCAGCGGGTGAGCGTCGACGTGAACCTGACGCGCGACGGCACCTTCGGCCCCGTGGTGCTCACGCCCACAGCGGTGACAAAGGGGCTAACTGTCACGCAGGGCGTGCCCGCGTTCGGCGACACCGTGCGGGTCGAACTCGCCGCCGCCACGGACCTCGCGCCGGGAACCGTGACGGTGCGGTTCCGCTCGGAGTTGGGCGGGGTCGCGACGGGCGCGCCGTTCGAGCTGACGGTGAAGGTCGTGCCGCTCTCCGCCCCGGCCGGCACCGGCGACGTGCTCGCCACCCTCGACGGGACCGTGTACCGCACCGCGATCAGCGCGGACGGGACCCGCGCCGTGGCCGGCGGCGTGGGCGGCCAGTTGCAGCGCGTGGACCTCAAGACCGGGGCCGAACTGCCGCCGCTCAAGGGCACCATCGGGTTGATCCAGCACATGAGCGCTTCGGCCGACGGCACGCGCGCCGTGGTCGCGTTCGGGCAGGTGATCGAGGTCTGGGACCTGAGCGCCGGGAAGGTGCTTCACAAGCTGACATTCGGCGCGCGCCACGTCACGGCGCTCGCGCTCTCCGCGAACGGCAAACGGGCCGCTGTGGGCGGATTGGAGGGCGACATTCAGGTTTGGGAAGCGGACTCCGGCAAGGAACTCGCGCGCCTGACCGGGCACACGAAGATGATCGGCGGGCTGGCGCTCTCCGCGGACGGCACGCGCGCCCTCTCCTGCGCGCACGACAAGACCGCGCGCGTTTGGGACGTACTCACCGCGACCGAGTTGCGGCAGCTCCCCGCGACGCAGTTCATGCAGACCGTGGCCGCGCTCTCCGCGGACGGCAAACGCGCCGTCACCGCCGGGTACACGAAACTGCACGTGTGGGACGTATCCAACGGGAAGGAACTGCACCGCCTCGAACCCAACACCGGGTACATCCAAGGCGTGGCCCTCACTCCGGACGGAAAGCGCGCGGCGTCCGTCGGACTCGCTAAAATGGTCATCGTGTGGAACCTCGACACGGGCAAGGAGCTGCGCCGGTTCGACGGCCACACGGACTACCTCAAGTCCGTCGGCATCACCGCGGACGGCACGCGCGCGGTGTCCGGCGGGAACGACAAGACCGTGCGCCTGTGGCGACTCAACGACTGACCGCGGGGGCGACCGCGACGAACACCACTCCACTCCATCCAACATGACACGACCTCGTATGACGAGCGAAAAAGACTTCCAAGGCGTGCTCGACAAGAACCCCGGTGACTGGCAGACGCGCCTCGTGTTCGCCGACTGGCTCGACGAGCGCGGCGACGAGCGCGCCGCGGGCTACCGCGCGCTGGGCGTGCAGCGCGTGTACCCGCGCGGCGGGAACAGCCACTGCTGGAGCCGCGCCAAAGAAACGAACTGGTGCCTGTACCGCGGGCACGAGGCGCTCGTCGACGACTGGTTCGACCTGACCACCCACAAGGGCGAGCCGGTCCACGCGATCTTCCGGAGCCGGCGCAAGGCCGAAGACGCCGCGGCCCGGTCGTTCCTCAAGCTCCCCGCCGAGCGGCGGGCGTACCTGCTGAGCGAGTTCGTCCCGCACCCGCCGGTGCCGGTCAAGCCCGCCGCTCCGCCCACGGCCGTACCGGAAACGAAACCCGCTGCCGAGTAGACGATGCGCGTCTTCGTGTACGAGCACATGACCGCGACCGCGACCGGGCGCGCGCCGGGGTCGCCCGAACACGGCATGTACCGCGAAGGGCGCGCGATGCGCGACGCGCACGCGGCCGACCTGCGCGCGGCCGGCGCGGACGTAACGACGTACCCCGACGACGCCCCGCCGTGCGACGACCACCGCTTCCTGCTCGAAGTGGCGCGCTCCGACCGCCAACTCATCATCGCCCCGGAACTGCACGGCACACTTCACGCGCTGACCGTCCTTGCGCGAACGAAAGGGAACCCACTCGGCCCGTCGCCGGATGCGGTCGCGCTCACGTCCGACAAACTCGCACTGGCAGAACACTGGCGCGCCTGCGGCGTGCCGACGCCCGCGACCACCGACCGCGAACCAACCGCGTGCGACGCCGCCGGAGGCGTCATCGTAAAGCCCCGGTTCGGGGCCGGTTCGACCGCGACCTATTACCTCGACTGCCGACAGGATTTCTACCGCGTCCGCGCGCTGCTGGACGCGGCGAACGACGACGTTGGGCCGATGATCCTACAAGACTTCGTGCCGGGGCGCGCCGCGAGCGTGGCGTTCCTGTGCGGCCCGCGCGGGCACCTCGCACTGCCGCCGGCGTTCCAGTCGCTCAGCGCCGACGGGCGGTTCAAATACGAGGGCGGCGAAGTGCCGATCCCGCCGGCGCTCGCGGCCCGCGCGACCGCGCTCGCGACACGCGCGGTCGCGTGCGTGCCGGGGTTGCTCGGTTATGTGGGCGTCGATCTGGTGTTGGGCGAAACCGCGGACGGCACGGGCGACCGGGCCATCGAGATCAACCCGCGCCTCACAACCTCGTACCTCGGCCTGCGCGCGCTCACGACGTGCAACCTCGCGGAGCTGATGCTCCGCATCGCCACCGGCGACGAGTGCGCCGCACCCCAGTGGAAGCCCGGCCGCGTGTACTTCGGTCCTGACGGACAGATCAACCGGCGGTGAATAAAATCGCGAATCCGAGTTGCCTTCTGGGAACAATTGCTCAGTATTGAAGTGCGGAGGTCATGCTCACACTGGAACACGTTTGGTGCGTCGGAACCGCTGATTGGAAAGTTCGTTACAACCACTCTCTGAAAAACGCGCAGCGTATGTTGACTTTGCACAAGCGCGCGCCGTGCTATCTCGACGGCTTGCCACCTCGAGCCCGGAGTCTCCGATGTTCGGTCTCTTCCGCTCAGCGAAGGCGTCGCGTCAGTCGCCCCTCGTAAGAATAACAACCGTTTGAGGCTCAACCTCGAACCGCTCGAGGATCGACACGTACTCTCTCCGCTGGCGAGTGTAGCGGCGATTCAGCACGCGCTGGAAGGCCAGCAGGACGCGACGTTCCGCGTTACGCTGAGCGAACCGAGCAGCGAACCCATCACGGTGACGTTCACCCCGACTGCCGCGCGGAGGTCATTTAGGATGTCGCGTTTCATCGTCGGCAGCAGTTTCGTGCTGATGTGTGTCGTCATCGTGGGCGCGCAACCCCCGCAGGCTCCCGCACCGCGCCGCATCCCGGTTGAGGAGTGGGTAAAACAACTCGGCAGCGACGATGCGCGCGAACGTGATACGGCAGAAAAGAGCCTGAGCGTCTTAGCTGTCGATCCGCCGTCGGAGTTACTCGCAGCAACCAACTCGGCAGACCGCGACTTGCGCGCGGCGGCGGTTCGTGTCACTGAAGCGATGCAGTGGAACCTCGTGGCCCGGAAGTTGCCTCGCGGGGTGCGGTTCGCCGAGCAAGGGCGCGTGGACCTGTTCGTCGCAGCCACGGCAGCGTGGAAGCTGAAAGCGGACGACGAGCGGCTGTGGGTTCCCGCACAGGACTTGGGTCGGCGACTCATCAAAGAAGGCGACATGGTTCGGGAGTATAAGCCAAACAACTGCCCGTCGGCATACGCTGATTACGCCACTTACATACGGCTCCACAAGCCTCGGTCCACACGACTCGATGATCGATATCTGCGACCCGACCCACAAGAGTTAACCCCACCGGTTCTCTTCGTCAACGAGCAGATCCAATCCGAGGGCGTCTTATGCCCAACTGGGTTTCTCAACACTTTAATCGTATCACGCAACAATGTTCGCACCATGCTGGGTATTCAACACTCGGTGCTGTTTGTGAACGGCGACGTCACCACCGAGCGGAGCGTCACCAGCAGTGTGATTGTCTGTGACGGTGATTTCACGATCTCGGACCCCCAATCCGGCCTGTGGTGCGTGCTCGTAATCGCGCGGGGCAACATCACGGTCGAGGGCGATTCCAGTCGGTCGGTGCTCATCGCGGGCGGCAAGGTAAAGGGCAAAGGTACGGGCTACACCCGAGACCTCTACGTGTGTCACAACACGCACAACGAGCCCAACCCCCTCGGCTTTGTCACCTTCTTCGAGTTGCACCGCGTCGGGATCGAGGCGAAGGCTGCCGACAAGGTCGTCTCTATCACCGCGATCAAAGCCGGGTCCGCGGCGGCGCTGGCCGGGTTCAAGGCGGGAGATGTGGTGGTGGCGGTCGGGGACAAGAAACCGGCTGATGTAGAGGCCCTGCGCCGCGCGCTTCGTGGCGCGCTCGCGCTGGGCGACGCCGCCGTTACCGTGACCCGCGACGGCAAGCCCGTTCAGATCAAACTCGCGCTGCCGGAATAGGGCGGGCCGGGGCGCGCGTTCGAGTCGCGGGGGTGAAAATCTTGGGATTCCGTCTATTTTTTTTCGGCCGCGCGAGTATAGTCAAGTCAGCCACCGGGGGCGGACCCCGGCGGCGAGGAAGATTTCGGACAGGTCGTCGCGTACGTGGTTCGGTTTTTCGGCGGATCTGCTTTGAAGCCTTGCGACAGCTCATCACTGCCTTGCACTCGCTCCCAAGCTCATCAGGCTGGCCCCTTCCCCGCTACGTCCCGTGGCCCGGTCGTTCGATTCGCGCGCACCAACCTAACACCCGCGTGCGGCTAATGGTCGAAGCCCCGGTGATCTGTTCAGGCACGGTCTTCCCGGTCGCTCTGTCGCGGCCGGTCCACGAGAGTTCCCGGTCGGGTCGGTGAAGACACCCGTCCGGGGAGGGAAGTCATGTCCACGAAGAATCTGTATGTGGGGAACCTGCCGTTCACTACGACGCAGGCCGACCTCGAGCAACTGTTCGGGCAGTACGGCACGGTCACCAAGGCGCAGGTGATCCAAGACCGGGAAACCGGCCGGAGCCGCGGGTTCGGGTTCGTCGAGATGTCCAGCGGGACCGACGAGGCCATCGCCGCGCTGAACGGGGCCGAGTACCAAGGCCGCCGGCTGACGGTGAACGAGGCCAAGCCGCGTGAGGAACGCCCGCGGGGCGGCGGCGGCGGCTACGGCGGC
>Ga0194132_10000641_pt1 | contig 71467 bp, 67 predicted proteins | sample TA2KigOf80mmetaG_FD_148612 | JGI IMG/M metagenome (GOLD analysis project Ga0194132, IMG submission 148612) | Freshwater microbial communities from Lake Tanganyika, Tanzania - TA2015054 Kigoma Offshore 80m | ecosystem: Environmental > Aquatic > Freshwater > Lake | place: Tanzania: Lake...
GCGGCGTCGCCCGGTCACTTATTGAGCTGAGCCCCCGCCGCCGCCACTGCTATCGCCGCCGGTGCCAACGCTTCCGCCATCACCCGACGCGCCCGTTGAAGACGCGCCATCGCTTGCGACGCCAACCGCGGACGCCGCCGCGGCGTCGCCGCTCACTGAGGTAGCGCTGGTACTCGACGCCTTGCCTCCGTTATTCGAATCCGCGGACCCCGTTGTTGAGCCGGCGTCGGGGCTTGGGCCGTCAGATGCTGCACCGGTTGCACCTGAATCGCCGGTCGTCGATGCCGCCGCCGCGGCATCCGATACGGCCGCGCTGTCGGACACCGAATCGACCGACAGCGCGTCGACCGAGAGCGCATCGACCGACACGCTGGTCTCTGCCGTGGCGTCAACGCTCAGCGTTGGAGGAGCGACCTGGGAAGCGGTCGAGGACACGCTCACCGCTGCATTGGCATCCGCGACCGACGCCGTCTCGGCCACCGACATCGGTGTCGCAGCCCCGCCGCCGCGCGGCGTGAGCGTGACTTGACCTGAAAAGACGGTGACTCGGGTCGCGCCATTCTCCGCCACCGCGACCGCGAAGTCCGTGCCCCGGACGCCGATGACCGCGACCGGCGTGCGGATCGAATAGCTCTCTTGGGGCATGAGGCCGGTGACGAGGCGGAACAGGCCAGGCCCCAGCTCCAAAACGAACTCACCTGTGCCTTTGGCCAGGTCATAGAGCACCGAGTCGAGGACGACATCGCTCTCGGCATCGAGCCAAAGGTCGGTTTCATCGAGAAACCGAACATGCAGCCCGCCCGGTGCAACGGTTTCGAGCCGCCGGTCGGTCACGACCGGTTCGAGCAACCAGAGCTCATGCCGCTCGCCGCCGGGTGGCGTGCCATAGGCAACGGACACGAGGTCGCGCACCGCGCCGATTTCCGCCGCCTCGGCCTAGCCCGGCGCAGCGGCAAACGGTAAACAAAGGCCGATCAGCCCGGCGAGCACGCACCTCGTCGAGCCGCGAAAAAGAACGGAGACCATGTGAACTCACCGCCGTCAGTGACCCGGACCGCCCCGGTTAGCACGGCAATGGTGAACATCTGGTGGTGGCAGAATGATGGCAGAACGTGGTCAGAACTGGCGCCGGCGCATATGAGCGCGGCCATCAAGCTCGCCGATGTGGTGCGGCCGAGAGGACTTGAACCTCCACGGGGTTGCCCCCACTAGCTCCTGAGGCTAGCGCGTCTACCAGTTCCGCCACGGCCGCCCGGCGAGGAGGCCATCGCACCAAGGATGGTGCGGCTGAGAGGACTTGAACCTCCACGGGATTTCTCCCACAGCGCCCTCAACGCTGCGCGTCTACCAGTTCCGCCACAGCCGCAATCAACCGTCCGCGCGATCGGCTCGCGCGGGTGAGGCGTGAGAAAACTCGCCTTGGCCCCGCTTGTCAAGGCTAGGGCCAAACCAGGCCTAGGTCAGCTTCTGCTCGACCAGCGTCGCCCAATAACTGGCCCCCAAGGGCAGGATCTCGTCGTTGAAGTCGTAATACGCGTTGTGCAGCGTGCAGCCGCCCTCGCGCGGGCCATTGCCGATCCAGACATAGCAGCCGGGCCGGGCCTCGAGCATGAAGGCGAAATCTTCCGAACCCATGGCCGGCGGCAGATCGGTATGGACCTTGGGGCCGCCTGCGACAGCCTGGGCGGCTTTCAGCGAATCGCGCGTCTCGGCCTCGTGGTTGACGGTCGAGGGATAGCAACGCCGATAGTCCACCTTCGCGCGGCAACCGAGTGCCGTGGCGGTGCTCTCGGCGATCGCGCGCAGGCGCTTCTCGACCAGGTCCCGCACCTCGGGCTTCAGCGTACGGGTGGTGCCGGCGAGCTTCACGGTATCGGGGATCACATTGTAGGCGTCCCCGCCGTGGATTTGAGTGACGCTGACGACCGCGGCTTCGATCGGGTCGGCATTGCGGCTCGCGATCGTCTGCAGCGCGTTCACTACCTGTGCCGCGGCGACGATGGGGTCGACGCCATGGTGCGGCATGGCGCCGTGCGAGCCGCGCCCGGTGATCTCGATGTCGAACAGGTCGAGCGATGCCATGATCGGCCCCGAGCGCACGCTGAACTCGCCGACATTGAGGCCCGGCCAATTGTGCATGCCATAGACCGCCTCGACCGGAAACTTCGTGAACAGGCCCTCATCGACCATCACCTTGCCGCCGCCCGCGGCTTCCTCCGCCGGCTGAAAGATGAAATGCACCGTGCCGGCAAAGCCGCGCGTCTCGGCCAGATACTTCGCGGCCCCCAACAGCATGGTGACATGCCCGTCATGGCCGCAGGCGTGCATCCGCCCGTTCGACTGCGAGCGATGGCCGAACTGATTGGCCTCCTGAATCGGCAGCGCATCCAGATCGGCCCGAAGCCCGATCGCCCGGCCGCCCGGATTGCCCTTGAGCGAGCCGACCACGCCAGTGCCGGCAAGGCCGCGATGCACGTCGATGCCAAAGGACTTGAGCTTCTCGGCCACGAAATCGGCCGTGCGCTTTTCCTCGAAGGCGAGCTCAGGATGGGCGTGCAGCTCGCGCCGCCAAGCCGTCATTTCGTCATGCAAGGCGGCAATTCGGTTGATGATCGGCATGGGTCCCCCCCTCCTCCGCGTCTTTGTCCCAATCTACCAGCCGCCCTGAAGGCGGCAAGGCGTCGATGGTTGAGCCCGTGGCGGGGGGGCAGCTACGATCCGGCCATGACGCCGTTCGACAAGATCATCGAGAAGGCGGCCCGCCGCCATGGCGGCGCCGACGCGCTCGAGGCAACGCTGCCCAAGCCGAAATCGACCGCCGCGCTCAAGAAGGTCGCCGACGATCGTTACCTCTCGACCATGATGCTGCGAGTGTTTCAGGCCGGGCTGAAACACTCCATGGTTGAGGCCAAGTGGCCTGCGTTCGAGGAGAGCTTTCTCGGCTTCGAGCCGAAGCGCGTGCGGGCGCTCAGCGATGAGGCGCTCGATGAGCGCATGAAGGATACGCGGCTGATCCGCCATCTCGGCAAGATCCGCGCGACCCGCGACAACGCCGCCGCCATGGTCGAGATCAGCGCGGCTCATGGCGGCTTCGGCGCCTATCTCGCCTCGTTTCCGCCTGAGCGCACGATCGAGCTGTGGGACGAGCTCACCAAGCGCTTCAGCCAGCTCGGCGGCGCGTCCGGCCCCTATTTTCTGCGCTCGGTTGGCAAGGACACGTTTCTGCTGACCGAGGACGTGACCAAGGCGCTCGCGCGCTATGCCGGGCTTGAGGCGGGCTTCAAGGGCAAGAAGGCGCGCCTGGAAGCCCAGGAGGTCATCTGTCGCTACGCCGGCGAGGCCGGTCGCCCGCTTTGCCAAATAAGCCGAATTCTGGCCCAATCCGTGGAATAACGCTCAGCAACAAGTCATCGAGGGGGGTCGTCAATGAAGGGTGTAACCTTGCCTGCGGTCGCGCTGGCGCTTGCCGCCGTTGCTACGCTGTCGGCGTGCACGAGCGGCAAAAAACGAGTACCGGAAACGTCGTGCCGGCGCAGACCGCAACGATCAGCACCGCGCCTGAGACCAAAGGCTTCGGTTGCAATTGGTCAACCCCGGTCAACACCAAAGAGCTGCAGAAGCAGGGCGATATCGTGGCTGTGTGTAACGAGCTGCACGCCGGCAAGCGCTATTCGATCTCCTACGAAATCCTGGCCGCCGCAGGCAGTCGGATTGAACGCGGCCGAGATCAGATCGCGTTTAGAGTCATCGCGCCGGGAATTGATGAGGAGGTCGTTGACCGGTTCGATCCGGTGGAGCGCAAGGCCCTAGGCATCGCTAGTGCGATCCGCACCCGCGCGGAGGTGCCGAGCGATGGCATCGTTCCAATCACGATACGGTCGCTCCGCTGCATGAATGCTTCCTTAGAGCCGTTCGATTGCCAGCTTGACGTATCGGTGAAAATTTCAGCCAACCGCTAATTGCATCTCCTTGTTTCGGCACACGTCTTAACGCGGCCTTAAGGCAAACGCCCGTAACCTTTCACCCAAGAACAATGCTTCTTGGGGGGCTCCATGAGCCAATCATTGGGCACGGCCGCGCGGACGACGTTGGCGACGCCACCGGGCCGCGCGCGCGTTCGGGACGAGCTTCGGCGTGGCGACATCGAACAGGCGGTCAGGCAATTCAATGTCGGCGATCTCGCGGGCGCCAGCCGGGTTTTGGCTCAAGTGCTCGAGGCCGATCCGCAATCCGCCGATGCGCTGCACCTGCTCGGGGTGATCGCAGCTCAGCGCGGCGATGCGGAAGAAGGTGTGCGCCTGATTCAGCGTGCCCTCGCCTCTAGGCCCAATGACGCGGTGCTTTCGAACAATCTGGCGGGCCTTCTGCTCACGCTCGATCGCGCGGCGGACGCCGTCGACGCGATCATCCCCGCGCTCGCGCTCAACCCGAATCACGCAGCGCTCCACTACAACCTCGGCAACGCGCAACGCCGGCTCGGCAATAGCGCCGCCGCGCGCGATGCTTATCGCCATGCGCTGACCACCAATCCGGGCTTCCAGGAGGCCGCGATCAATCTTGTCGCGACGCTGCTTGAGCGGGGCGAGACCGCAAAGGCCGAGCGCGTCGCGCGCAATGCCCATGCCCGCACGCCGCAATCGTTCGCGCTTCGCCTGACGCTCGGCAGCGTGCTCGCCTCGACGCAGCGACACCAGGAGGCCCTGCCGCATCTCGAGGCCGCGGCAATCGCCGGATTGGGCGACGCGCGCCACCGGCTCGGCCGCAGCCTGCTCGCGCTCGGCCGTGCGGCCGAAGCGCGCCGCGCGCTTGAGCGCGCGCTCGCCGACAACCCGAGCTCGGCGGACATTCGCTGCGACCTCGGGGCCACGCTCCTCGCGCTGGATTCGGTCGACGCGGCGATTCGATTGCTGCGCGAGACCCTGGCCCGCGCGCCCCATCATGCCGATGCCGAATCCAACCTGTGCGAGGCGCTGCGACGCGCCGGCTCGCTCGATGACGCCATTCAGGCAGGCGAGCGCGCGACCACCCGTGCGCCGCTTTCGGCCGGCGCCTGGCTCAACCATGGCGCCGCGATGCTCGATGCTGGAATGGCGAGCGAGGCACGCGCGGCAATCGCCCGCGCGTTGGCGCTCGAGCCCAGCTCGGCGCGTGCCGAGAACGCCTATGGCTCCGCGCTCGAGGCCGAGGGCGATGCGGCGGCCGCGCTCGTGGCCTATGACCGTGCGCTGGCGCTCGACCCAAGATTCCACGAGGCGCGCTTAAACCGTGCGCTCGCCGAGCTGAAGCAGGGCGACTATCGAAACGGCTGGGCCGATTATGAGGCTCGCCGCAAGCTCAAGAGCTTTCCCGCGGTGCCGCGCGACGCAGCCGAATGGCACGGCGAGACCTTCCGCACCAGCACACTCCTGCTGTTCACCGAGCAAGGCTACGGCGACACGTTGCAGTTCGTGCGCTTCGCGCCGTTGGTCGCGGCGAAGGGCGGCAAGGTCATTCTCGCCTGCCAACGCGCGCTGGTCAGCCTGCTTGAAGGCGGACCCGGCCTGAGCCAGGTCGTGCCGATCGACGGGCCCCTGCCGTCCCACGATCTGATCGCGCCCTTGATGAGCACGCCGTTCCGGCTCGGCTTGACGCTTGAAGCCCTGCCCAAGTCAGTGCCCTATGTCGCGCCACCGCCGCCCATGGCGGTCGAAGCTTCGAAGGACCAGCTCAGGATCGGCATCGCGTGGGCCGGCAGCGTGGCGAACCGAATCAATCGCCGCCGCTCCTGCCCGCTGATCGCACTCGCACCGCTGGCCGACCGCAATGATGCAACGCTCTACAGCCTCCAAGCGGGCAGCGAGGCCGGCGCGCTGAAACACCTGCCCTTCGGCGATCGCGTCGTCGACCTGACGCCGCGGCTCGAGGATTTCCGCGATACGGCGTCCGCGATGATGGCGCTCGACCTGATCATCACCATCGATACCGCAACCGCGCACCTCGCGGGCGCGCTCGGCCGACCGGCCTGGGTGATGCTTTCGGCCGGCGGCGATTGGCGCTATCTGGAAGGACGGCCGGACAGTCCGTGGTATCCGTCCATGCGCCTGTTCCGCCAGTCGACGCCCGGCGATTGGGACGGCGTCATCCGCGAGATCAATCGCGCGCTCGACGCGCTTCCCCGGAAATAGCGCCAGCGTCGGAGCCTCTTCCCCGGGGCCAATCAGCCACTATGATGAGCCTCCCTTGCAAGGAGGCCATCGATGAGCTTGTCCGCCGAGGCGATCAACCAAGCCACCCTTATGCTCGAACGCCTGAGGCTCGACGGCGGGCCGCTTGAGGCGTTGCCGGACACCTGCCGCCCGCGCGACATCGACGAGGCCTACGCCATTCAAGGAGCCTTGAACAAACGGCTGGGCGATGCCGGGCTCGGCCCGGTGGTCGGCCACAAGATCGGCTGCACCAATGCCCGCATGCAGGCCTATATGGGCATCCATCACCCGGCCTCGGGCGCGGTCTATCAGCGCATGGTCAAGAACCAGCGCGGCGAATTCCGCTTCGATACGTTCGTCAAGCCGGGCGTCGAATGCGAGCTTGCGGTCAGGCTCTCGACCGGCCTACCGCCCGAGCGCGCACCCTATGATCGCACGAGCGTCGCGGCCGCGGTCGACTGCATCATGCCGTCCTTCGAGATCGTGGATTCCCGCTTCAGCGATTTCCGTGCGGTCGGTGCCCCGACGCTGATCGCCGATGATTTCTTCGATGCCGGCTGCGTGCTCGGCACGCCCATGGTGAATTGGCGCAGTCTCGACCTCGCGGCGCTGAACGGTAGCGTCAGCATCAATGGCACGGTCGTCTCGACCGGCGTGAGCGGCCAGGTCATGGGCCATCCGTTCGAGGCGCTCGCCTGGCTCGCCAACGATTTTGCGCGACGGGGGCGCGGCCTCAAAGCCGGCGAGTTCGTGCTGACCGGCTCGATCGCCGACGTGATCTGGGTGTCGCAGGGGGACGTCGCGGTCGGCGAGATCGCCGGGCTCGGCAGCGTCACCGCGCGCTTTTAGAGGCGTTCGGTTGGCAGGCCGGCGTGCAACAGCCGGCCGACGGCAATCATCTCCGGGATGAGACCGGCAAAGGCATCGAGCGTTTCGACCGGCGAGCCGGCGGCCGCACCAGAGGGCCGACGCGCGAGGTCGAGCCGCGGCAACACGTGGGCCAGGAGCCCCGGAAGCTCGGCCTCGGCCGCCTCGCGATAACGCGCGACGGCCTTCTCGACCGCGCCGAGGCGGTAGACCGGCTCGAGCCGCGGCGGCAGAAGCGCAAGATAGGTTGGCCAGTGCGCCAGATGGCGATAGAGGCTCGGCGTCAACGCGCCCGAGGCGGGGCGGCCATAGTGCGCCAAAGCGGCGAGCGCAGCCGACGTCTCAGGCGGAATCGCGGACGCCGGCAAGATCTGCGGAAGCGGCGCCAGGGTGGGACGTACCTTTCGCATCGGGCGCTCGCTGTCCCGCATGTGGGGCTGGTCGGGCTGTGGTGTGCCGAGCAGGATCGCGCGCACCAACCGCGCGATCACGAGGTTGATCGGATTGGCGCGATCATAGGCCGCCAGCACCGATTCGATGGTGGAGCGATCCGCCGCCGTCAGACCGGCTGAACGCCACTCGGCACCCGAGATCGCCTTGAACGCGGGCAACACCGCCGTCTCCGCGACCCGTTCCGCCGCATCACTGATGGTGCCCGAGGCGAGAACCGGTCTTAGGCCCGGCCAGAGCCAAGGGAGCACACCGTCACGCGTCGCCAGATGGCGATAGAGCAGCGCGACGAACGGCACGCGGGCGAAGGTCTTGATCTCGCCATAGATGACCGCAATGTCGCCACGCGCCTCCGCTTCCGAAAGCTCGGGCAGGGTCGCCTCGAAGCCTGCCATGTCGCGTGCCGCCTTTTCCTGCCTTATGATGTCCTGAAGATAGACCGTGAGGCCCCGTATGACGACGCTTCGCACCATCACCGCACGGCCGATCGACGCCGCGGCGTTTGCGCCGTTCGGCCAGTTGCTCGAACAGCCCGCGAGTGGCAGCCGCGATGACTATGTCGGCAAGATAGAGGCCGACCAGACCGGCCGGCGCGCCAACCTCGCCGTCATCCGCGCGACGCCGCGACCTTTGCCGTTGCACATCGACGCGATGGAGCGGCACCCGCACTCCTCGCAGGCCTTCATGCCGCTCGCGGTCGAGCGTTATCTCGTGCTGGTGTGCCCGAGCGAGGCCAACGGCAAGCCTGATCTCGACCGCCTCGAAGCCTTCATCTGCCGCGGCGGCCAGGGCATCAACTACAACCGCGGCACCTGGCACCACCCGATGACCACCATCGGAGCGCCCGGCACCTTCACCATGCTCATGTGGGACGATATGAGCCCGCGCGACACCGAGTGGTCGAAGGTGGATCGGCCGATCGTCGTGTCGGTCGACTAGACTCGCTCCGACAGCCAGATCGCGAGGCGCGTGCCGGCCTTGATGGCGCGCGTGAGGGGCTGATAGGCCGGCGCGAGCTCGGCCTCATGGGCGAGCGCGGTCTGCCGGTGACCCGCCTCGTCGGCGCCGTAGCGCTCGAGGCGCGCGCGCAACGCCGCTTCATCGTCGCCCAGCTGATCGGCCTGGCGCTGATAGTGCCCCTCGATCACTTCTTCCACGGCGGCGGTGCAGGCCATCGCGGCCCGCTCGCCCATGAGCGCGGTGGCGGCGCCGAGCGCAAAGCCCGCGACGTGCCAGAAGGGTTGCAGCGCGGTCGGCCGCACGCGCCGCTCGATCATCAGCCGCTCGATCTCTTCGAGATGCTGGCGCTCGGCCTCCGCCATGGCGCGAATGGTCTCGCCGCTGGCCGAGTGTCCGAGCACGGCCAACTGCCCCTCATAGATCCGCCGCGCACCATATTCGCCGGCCTGATCGACCCGGATCATACGCGCGATCAACGCCTCCGGCCCGGGGTCGCCCGGCAGGCGCGTCTCGCCGGTCTGCTTAGGTCTTGCCGTCTGCTCAGGTTCGGACATAGGCACGCGCTCCAGCCTGCGGACGGTTTCGCCACGCAGCATAGAGCGCGGCGAGCGCCATCACCACCGAAAGAATGCCGTTCCAACCTGCCATCGAAACGCCGAACAGGCTCCAGGCAACGTCGTCGCAGCGCGCTGTCGGAGCGGCGAGGATACGGGCCTTCAGATCCTCGATCGAGCCGGCCGGCCCCTGTCCGGCGCAGGCGGACTGAAAGTGGCCGCCCTCGACCCCGACGTGAAAGGCGGCATAGCCAGCGCCGGCGAGGTAGGCCGCCGCAATCCCCACCAGGAGCAGTGCGGTGATCGCGCGTCGCTTGCGCCCGAACACGATGGCGATCAGCGCGAAGCCGAGCACGATGAAATGCGGGTAGCGCTGAATGACGCACAGATGGCAGGGCTCGAGCCCGCCCAGATGCTGAAACATGTAGACCGTGAGCAGAAGTGCGGCGCTGACCGCGAGGAACGCAGCCGGTGCCCAACGAGTCACTCGGTTGAGGTCAGGAAGTCCCATGTCTGCGTCGCAACCCTTCCGACAATGCGCTGGCCGCCGATTCGAAGCTCAAATCCTGCCATGGCGGCTGTGCCAGAGCGCGAACACCGAGAGCGCGATCGCGCCGAGGCTCGCCCCAAAGGAGAATGTGGCCTCTGGCCCGACATAGTGCCAGAGGACACCGGCAATCGCGCCGGCGGGAAGCGCCGTCATCCCGACCACGAGATGATAGAGGCCGAAGGCCGTGCCGCGACGGTCGGCTGGGACGAGATCGGCCACGATCGCCGGCATCAGGCCCTGGGTCATGCCGAGATGAACGCCCCACAGCACGGCCGCGAGGAAGTACGGCCAGGCGGCATCCGCCACCGCCAACACCGCATAGGCGGCAATCAGCGGCGCGAAGCCGGCATAGAGGATGCGGCTCCGCCCCTCGCCCTTGGCATAACGTCGATCGGCGGCCCAGCCCGCGCCATAGGCTGTCGCGGCATAGACCAGGTTCATGACGATGAGAAGTGTCGGCACCAGGCCGGCGCTGAGGCCGAGCTCGGCGCCGCGCAACAGCATGAACGCCTCGCTGAAAATGGCGAGGTGCATGACGCCGGCGATCGCGAGGAAGCCGACGAAGCCGGGGCCGAGCGCGCGCAGCCGCCAGAGTGGCGGGCGCTCGGCCTCATCGGCCGGCCGGTGCCGCCGCACCGGCTCGCGCACACCAAATCCAAGCAGGAGCACGCACAGCACGGCTGGAATGACGGCGAACCAATAAACCGCGCGAATGTCATCGTCGAACGCGGCCATGAGAAGGAGCGCCAACAACGGCCCGAGCGTCGCCCCGGTCGAATCGAGCGCCTTGCGCAGGCCGAAGGCGACGCCGCGCTTGCCCTCGGGGGCCAGGTCCGCCAGCAGCGCATCGCGCGGCGCCGCGCGCACCCCCTTGCCGATGCGATCGACGAAGCGAGCCGAATTTCCGGTGCAGAGAAAGAGGATGTTGAAGACTCGATCAGCCATGTCTCATCTCGGTGGCGCGACAGGAGAGCGGTTCGCCTCATCAGGCCGGCACTGAATCGGCATCGAAGGAGTAGCCTGCAGCCCGCACGGTTCGAATGAAGTCAGTGTCATTGGGGCCATTCAGTGCCTTGCGCAGTCGCCTGATATGGACATCGACGGTGCGAGGCTCGACATGAATGCTGCGGCCCCAGACGGCTTCGAGCAGATGGTCGCGCGAGAACACCCGGCCCGGGTGTTCCATGAAATAGCGCAGCAGGCGAAACTCCGTCGGACCAAGCGGAATCGGCTGACCCTTCCGCGTTGCTCGATAGCGGGTCAGATCAATCGCGATGTCGCCGATCTCGATGGTATGTTCCTCGAGCGTCGATCGAACCCGCCTGAGCACAGCGCGCACCCGCGCAAGCAGTTCGCTGACCGAGAATGGCTTTGCGATGTAGTCGTCAGCGCCGTGCTCGAGCCCGCGAATACGGTCCGACTCCTCGCTCCGCGCCGTCAGCATGATGATCGGGAGATCCCGCGAGGTCGCCGACTGTCGAACGCGCCGGCAAATCTCGAGACCGGAATATCCCGGCATCATCCAATCAAGCAGCACGAGGTGGGGGCGCTCCTGCTCGATTTTTTCGAGCGCGGTGCGGCCATCCGCGGCTTCAACAACTTTGTAACCTTCGCGCTCGAGGTTGTAGCGAAGCAGCGTCACAATCGCCGCTTCGTCCTCAGCGATCAGAATGGTACGAGCATTCTCACCGGTCATCGGAGCCTCATTCTCGATCAGCACGATCGATCTCGCTCGAGCGCGAAGGCCTCTCCCGCTTATTTGTCGAGCTTCAGGTTTTCCATGGCGCCGGACGCAGCGCGCTGGGTCTCGCGCTGCTCATCCGGCAGGGCGATCAGGCCCTTGTCGGAAAGAAAGCCCTCCGGCCCGAATGTCGAGTCCTGGGTCCAGAGCTCGACATACTCCTTCAGGCCTGGGATGACGCCGACATGGGGCTTTTTCACATAGAAATAGAGTGTCCTCGAGATCGGGTATTTGCCCGACGAGATGTCGTCATATGTTGGCTCGACACCGTCGATCGGCGTTGAGACCAGTTTGTCCCTGTTTTGATCCAGGAAGCTGTAGCCGAATACCCCATAGGCGTCCTTGTTGGCCTCAATCTTCTGCACGATCAGATTGTCGTTCTCGCCGGCTTCGATATAGGCGCCATCCTCGCGCACGGTCTGGCACAGCGCCTTGTACTTCTTCTCGTCCTCCTTCTTGAGCGCCTCGGCCTCCGAGAAGGTCTTGCAGCCGCCTTCCATCGCCAGTTCGTTGAACGCATCGCGCGTGCCCGAGGTCGGCGGCGGGCCGATCACCTCGATCTTGGTATCGGGCAAAGAGGAATCGATCTCGGACCACTTCTTGTAGGGATTGGGCACGATCTTGCCGTCGACGAGCACGTCCTTGGCCAGTGCCTGCCAAATCGCCGCAAGCGTAAACCCCGCCGGCTTGCTGTCCTTGGCATGGGCGATGACGATACCGTCAAAGCCGACCTTGACCTCGTGGATCTCAAGGATGCCGCCCTTTGCGCAGGCTTCGATCTCGCTCTTCTTAATTCGGCGCGAAGCATTCGCGACGTCGGGCGAATCGACCCCGACGCTCTCGCAGAACAGCTTGAGACCGCCGCCGGTGCCCGTGCTTTCAACTACGGGAGTCTTGAACGATCCACCCTTGCCGAATTCCTCGGCCACCGCCGTTGCAAATGGAAATACGGTCGATGAGCCGACAATCCGGATTTCGTCCCGGGCCTCAGCCGAACCGGCTAATGCGGTAGCGGCGACAATGGCGAGAGCGGCAATGCCCGCATAGCCGAGCGATTTCTTCATTCCCTGATCCTCCTGTTGTTCTCGAAGGCATCGGGGACAAAGCCTCACCCTCGCCTTCATGACGCGTCTTGACGTGGCGAGACGCTATTCGGGCGCAGCGATGGATTTGATACGGCCGTGTTACGGTTTGTTGACCGAGGGGCTGTTGGTTGAGGTAGTCGACGCCCTCGCCCGGAGCCAGCGGCCATCTAAGCTGATGCTCGACGCAGAGTCCTCCTTTCGCCTCGCGCGCAATGTTCGACATTCGATCGGAACCATTTGTTGCTCTGCATTCATATGGTAGGAGTTGGCCAACAAGAAGTTCGCGCGCGTCGAGGCGCGCGGTGACTTGGGGTGGGGCGCAAATCAATGAGCCGGGTTGTCCGGTTTCGATTTACCCAGCGGCGACGACGGCAAGCCACGGCGTGGCTTGCGCTCCTTTGCCTGTTCGCCTCGCTCCTGTCCGGCGTCGCAAATCACCTGGCGCCTTTGAGCGCTGCAACCGCTGTCGACGCGGTCGAGATCTGTTCGGCGGACGGCATCAAGCTGGTCGATCCCATGACGGGCGAGGCGCCGACCAAGAAATCGGACCACTACCACGATCACTGCCTGGGGTGCCTCGCTCATCAGGTGAGCGTGGGGTATCTCGCCACCACGATCGTTGCGTTTCTCCCGGCCGCTCCGGCCTTGCCTGTCTTCGCACAGGACGACGCGGAGTCACGCGCGCTTTCCCCACCGCTGCTGCCGCAGCTCAGCCGCGCCCCACCTTCCCAGGCCTGACAGCCGACTGATTCGACGCATGTCGCCCTCCCAACCCGAGGGCGTGCAGCTGCGCGTTGTCGTCCGTCTTCCTTGATGTGGGGATCAACATGAATCTCTTTCGCCTGCGGCCGGCGCTCATCGGCGCGCGTCCGCTCTCCTACGAACGTTTCGCCTGGGGCGCCCTGCTGGCCGCCACCGCCTTCCTGCTTGCCGCGATTCTGCATCCGCTCCTCGCGGAAGAGCCCGACGCGACCTTGCCGGAGATCCGGATCGAGGATCAGGCGAGCCCGACCCTCACGATTCCCGGCCCCGCCGAGGCCGCCGAGACGCTGAAAACGGTTCCGGGCGGCACGGCGGTGGTTGAACCCGAGCGCTATGCGAGCCAAGCACCGAAGACGCTGAAAGACACGCTCGATTTTGTGCCCGGTGTGTTCGTACAGCCGCGGTGGGGCGAGGATTCAAGGCTATCGATCAGAGGGTCCGGCATTGCGCGCAACTTCCACCTGCGTGGTGTTCAGGTGATGCAGGACGGTGTTCCCTACAACCTCGTCGACGGGCAGGGTGACTTCCAACAGCTCGATCCTCTCGCCTATCAATATGCCGAAGTGTTCAAGGGCGCGAACGCGCTCGAATACGGCACGGCGAGCCTGGGCGGCGCGATCAACTTCGTCTCGCCGACCGGCTATACCGCCGATCCCTATGTTCTTCGCGCCGAGATCGGCTCCTTCGGCTTCAGGCGATTTCAGGCGCAGGCCGCGGGCGTATCGGGTGATGTCGACTATTTCATCACGCCGACGCTGCTACTTTCGGATGGCTTCCGCGACAGCACGGAACAGGACAGCCGGCGCCTTGCGGCCAATCTCGGCTATCGGGTGAGCGACGACGTCGAGACGCGGTTCTTCCTCAATCTCAGCGACATCGATCAGGAAATCGTCAGCGCCCTGTCCAAGGACGACGCACTGCGAAACCCGGAGCAAGCCGGCCCATTCGACGAGTTCTTTGGCGGCGCCCATGACATCACCGCCCAGCGCCTTGCAAACCGGACCGTGATCGAACTGGAGGAGGGTACGCTCACCTTCGGCGCCTATGGCTACCACTGGGAGCTGTTCCACCCGATTCCGGGCTTTCAGCTGATCGATCAGGAGTCGTTGGCCGGTGGAATATTCGGCAGCCTTCGCGGCGAGGAAGAGCGGGACGGGCGGCGCAATCGTTGGGTGGTTGGCCTCAATGCCAGCTATGGCGAAACCGATGACCAGCGATTCACGCCGGCCGCCGGCGGACAGAAGGGCGCGCGGGTGGCCGATCTGCTACAGACCGCCTCGAACGCCTCGATCTATGGCGAGTTCTCGTGGGGTGTCGCCTCCGATCTCTGGCTCGTGGTCGGCGCGCAAGGGGCACTCAACGGCCGCGCAACCGATGATCGGGTTCTCACTGATGGCGATCAGAGCGATGACGAATGGTTCCGCGGGCTGAACCCGAAGCTCGGCTTGCTCTGGGAGCCGTCGAGCAGCACCCAGGTCTTTGCCAATCTCAGCCGCAGCTATGAACCGCCCGACCTCATCGACCTGCCGAACTTCGTCTTCCCGGCGTTCGATTTCCAAGGCTTCAACGACGTCAAGGCCCAGCGCGCGACGACGGCCGAAATCGGTACACGAGGTTCGTTCGCGGCCATCGCCTGGGATGTCAGCCTCTATCGGGCCTGGCTCGACAACGAGCTGCAGTGTCAGAACTTCTCCGGGGTGTTCGGCGTAAATCAATGCACCGTGCGCAATCTGCGTGAGACGGTGCATCAAGGCATCGAGCTCGGCCTTGAGATCGAGCTTCTCGAGACGTTGGCCGGCGCCGACGCGACGCGTGGCGATCGCCTCGTATTGCGCCAGACTTACACGCTGAGCGACTTCTTCTTCGACAACGACCCGACCTTCGGCGACAACGAGATCCCCGGTGTGCCGCGGCACTACTACCGGGCCGAGCTTCGCTATAGCCATCCTGATGGCTTCTTCTTCGGGCCGAACGTCGAGTGGGTCCCCGAGGCTTATTTCGTCGACAATGCGAACACGCTGAAGACAGAGGCCTATGCGCTGCTTGGCTTCACGCTGGGTTATGAGGCACCGAACGGCCTCCGCCTCTTCCTCGAAGGTCGCAACCTGACCGATGAGACCTACATCGCGCTCACCGATGTGATTCCGGGTCCAGCCAATGATCCCGCGATCTTCTACCCCGGCGATGGCCGCTCCGTCTTCTTCGGGGTCAGCTATGCCTGGTAGCGGAGCGCCTCGTCCCATCACTCGATCCGGCCATCAGGGGTTCACTTCCATGACATTGGTTCTGCGCGCTGCATGTTTCGTACTCTCGACTATCAGCGTCGGCGCATTCGCAACATCGGCCTTTGCCCACGCGGTGCTCGAACGGGACCATGCACCGGCCGGCAGCTTCTACAAGGCCGTCATTGGCATTCCGCACGGATGCGCCGGCACGGCTACGCACACCATCCGCGTGTTGATGCCCGATGGCGTGAGGCAGCCGAAACCGATGCCGAAACCTGGATGGTCGCTGGAGACGCGCCTTGAGAAGCTCGCCGCGTCCTATGACTGGTACGGCACGACCATCACGGAAGATGTGCGCGAGATCGTCTGGAGCGGTGGTTCGCTCCGGGGAGATTTCTATGACGAATTTGTCTTCATGGTGAAGCTGCCGGATACCCCGGGAGAGATCCTCTACTTCAAGACGGTCCAGACCTGCGAGAACGGGGAGCATCGCTGGGTCGAAGTGCCGGAGCCGGGCAAAACCCTCGGCCACGACGCCGAGCCGGCGCCGAGCCTGACTCTCACCAAACCGGAAGCGTCACACTAGAAGCGGAAAGAGGGAACGGCGGGCGCAGCATAGGGCCTCATCCATGCGGCGGGCACAAAGGTGTCTGATCTGGCTCGTGCTGGCACTGGTCATTGGCCTGACAATGGCCACGCCCGCCGCCGCCCATGCCGTCTTGATCGAATCGAACCCGGCCGCCGGGGCAACAATCGAGCGGGCTCCCAGCACGATCACGCTCCGTTTCAATGAGCCCGTGTCATTGACCTGGTTGCGTCTCTTGGACGGCGATGGCACCGAGATCACGCCGGCTTCGCCCGCGCAAGCAAGAGACGCGGTGGTGACGCTGACGCCACCCGATTCCCTATCGCGCGGCTGGTATGTCCTCTCCTTTCGGGTCGTTTCGCTCGATTCCCACCCTGTGAGCGGCAGCATCGCGTTTCACGTTGGCGAGGTGGCCGAAGGCATCGAGCGGCCGCGCGTCGCGAATGAGGCCGCAACGAGCCACATGGTCTCGGCCTTGGCTTGGATCCTGAGGGCGCTGCGCTACGGTGGCATCCTGCTGGCCGCCGGCCTCGCGATGCAGCTTGCGCTCGACGGCCTCGGCGACGTGATCAAGCGCCGCATTATCCGAGCCCTTCGGATTACCGGGACCGCCGCCATCATGGCCGGGATCCTCGAGGTCGGGCTGGTCGGTGCCACCCTCGCGGGCGACGAGCTCGCTGGCATCTTCCGCGCTGAGGCATGGCGCCTCGGTGCGAGCGGCTCGCTTGGGCAGAGTATCGGCCTGGCGCTCCTCGGAATTGTTACCGCCACAATCGCTGCCGGCCGGAACGGTCGACCTGAAGCTCGCCTTATCGCAACCGGTGGCGCGACCATCGCCCTCGTGAGCGTCGCCGTCACCGGCCATGCGTCATCGGCACAGCCTACATGGCTCGTGGCGGCGATGATCGTCATTCATGCCGCAACCGCCGCCTTCTGGCTCGGCGCACTTTGGCCACTCTTGCTCAGCCTTCGCCTCGAGCCAACGACCGTCGCCGCCGAGCGCCTGCGCATATTTTCCCGGCAGGCGGTTGTGCCGCTCCTCTGGCTTCTCGCATCGGCGCTGTTGCTTGCGATCATTCAGCTTTCAAGGCCTGGGGCACTGGTCGAGACCGATTACGGTCTCCTGCTCCTCGCCAAGATCGGCGCCGTGCTCGGCCTTCTTGCCTTGGCATCACTCAATCGCTGGCGCCTCGTGCCACGCTTGGGCCGCGGCGAAGCCAGGGCGGCGCATGCATTGAAGGCGACTATCGCCATCGAGTTCGCCGTCTTTGCCATCGTCATCGCGTTGACCGCGGGCCTTGGTGTGATGACGCCGCCACGTGCATTGCCGGCCGCCCCGGCGACAATCGTTCGAGACCTGGCCGACGGTGACATCAAGGTCACGCTTCAGATGAGCCCCGGGCACCCGGGGCGCAATCGCGTGACGCTCGAATTCGATACGTCCGACGAGGTGCCACGCACGCCGCACGAGATTCGCCTCCGCTGGTCCTTGCCGACGAGCAACATCGAGCCCCTCGAGCGGATGCTCATCCCACAGGGCGACCAACGCTACGCGACAAGCGACGTCACGGTGCCAATCGCCGGCGACTGGCAGTTCGAGATCGTCCTATGGCGCGACCTCTTCACCAAATCGTCGCTCGTAACACGGATCCGTGTCACCCCCTGATCGGAGATCAAGTCATGCGTGTTGCCTCGCTCACTATCGTCGTCGCCCTCATGCTCGCCTCCATGTCGACGTCACTCGGCGCAAAAGGAGGGGAGGATGATGCGATCGTAGCGATCGTGGCTCTGATGCGTGAAACCTGGGAACGACCCGACGCGCCATTGAGCGTGACGCCGGTGGTCGTCGATGGAGATTACGCGATCGCCGATTGGACGCAGGGTGACCAAGGCGGCCGCGCACTGCTCGCCTATCGCGAGGATGGCTGGCGCGTCGTTTTGTGCGCCGGTGAAGGCCTGAAGGACGTGGCCGTTCTGCATGAGGCCGGCCTGTCGGTGGAGCAGGCGACACGTCTCGTGGCGGCACTGAATGAAGCAGAGCGCGCGATTGAGCCAGAGAGGCTGCAGCTCATCGCCAGCTTTCAGGGATTGGTCTCGATGGACGAGACGCCGCGCGAATCGAGCCAGGGCGGCGCGCACCTGCACGGGCATTCCGGGTCTGACCACGAGTAGCGCGTGCAGCGAATTGCCACATCGGAGCCCCGCCGTCGCCTGCGATGGCACGTGGCGATCGCGCTGTCGGTGCTTGTTCATGGCAGCGCGGCGGTGGCGTTGCTCACCGTGGACCGGCCCACGACAACGGAAGAATTCGTCGTGGTGTCATTCGTCGAGGAGCAATTGGAAACCGAGATCGCCGTAGTCGACGCAGCGCCCGATCCTGCACCAGCAGCGGTGGCGATGGCTGAACCCGGGCCGGATACGGCGTTGCGTGAGCCGCCTCTTATCGACGAGTTCAAGGAAGTGCCCCTTGCGCCGGACGATCCGCAGAGCCCGGCGATCGAAGAAACCCGCCCATCGTCACCCGGGTTTCCGTCACCGGACCTGCCGTCTGTCGCTCCGGCGGAGTCATTGCCTCCGCCGCTCCCGCAAGAGCCCGAGCCCGCGCCCGCGGCGACGGAGTCAGAGGCCGCGAACCAACCGCAGGCCGCAGCCCCATATGTCCCCCTCGACCCCGTCGCGGCCATGCCGGCGAGACCGCTCGTCAACGTCGAGCCAGAGGTCGTTCCCCCGCCGGAAAAGTCGAAGCCGGAACCACGGATGAAGCGAACGAGGAAGTCTGTTGTCGCCGCGGGTGAGCCTACGCAACCGACACGACCACGCCGCGACACCCCGGACCCATTGGAATCGCCTAGTGGAGATGAGACAGCCGACGAGCATCACAAATCCGAGGTACGCAAGTCGGAGCCCGAACGGCTGGAGGCGCCCTCTGCAACCGTGGATGACGCGAGACCTGAGGACAGACCCGTTGTCGCACAGGTCAGCACGCCAACAGTGTCAGCCGGTCTGTCGGATGCCTATCGCCGATCTCTCGTTCGCTGGCTTGAGCGGCGCAAGAGCTATCCACCGGCGGCCCGTCGCGCGCGCGCGGAGGGGCGGGTCGTTCTGCGCATCGTGATTGCCCGCGACGGCACTGTCCTCGGTGCCTCGATCGTTTCGAGCAGTGGTCATCAGGCCCTCGATGAAGCTGCATTGCTGCTCGTTGAACGCGCCGGAACCGCGCCGGCGGCTGGACCCGAGTCCACCGCCGATCGAATCATCCTCGACGTGCCGTTGAGCTACGCACCGAAGTAAGCAGGCGGCAACCCACTAGGGGCCCTGCTGTCCATGAGGTGGAATGGTCAGCACCACGTTTTTGATTGACACGTCTCGGCTTGGCCAAGCGCGACTGCTGGTGTTTCTCACTAGGTCCGCACAGACGATGAGGACGCATGGGAATCGGTTGATCAATAGGAATCTCCCAATTCCGAGGATGTCGTAGTCACACATTGGACGGCCCGCTTCCTCCAAAGGGGCTCGGCACGTACTTGTTTCATCGAAAGAAGAGAGCCCGGGAAACCTGTCACGCGAGCAATTCATCCTGAAGTCGCTCGACCTGGATCTATTTTTCCAAGCGACTTGTTTTTTTCTCGGAGCTGACCGGGTGCTCTCGGTCGGCGTTGGCATGGTTCCGCCAGTCGGCAGGCGAGACGCGCCCCCTTGAGGTGCTCACGGAGGCCGCGCTCGGGTTTGTTGGCGGAGCGAATGCTGCGAGGGACGGCAGCCAATGTAGAGGCGGGGTTTGGCCGCCATCGAATATGTTCGATCTCTTGATCCCGGAACGTAACGAGCGATCGTCAAACTTGACGATCAATTCTTCCTGCCGACAGACACCTCGATCGGCGCGTTGTAGCCACTGGATGGTGCATGGCTGGGATGTATTCCTAATCTGCGCCTTTACGCAATGGCTGCGTATATCCGCATCACTTGCTAAATGACCTCCGGGGGGGTCCTGCATGCCGATTCGCTCGTCCGATCTAATCGAGAGTGTCGCGAAGGGATGCGAACTCGATCCCGGGATTGTTCGCCGATATTGGCGCACGCTGCGGGAGGCCGAGCTTGTCCCCGCCGGTCGCAGCGGACGTTCCGGGAGCGAAGCGCCGGTGGAGCCGATCCATACCGCAACTTTGCTCGTAACTCTGCTCGGCAGTGAGACCGCAATTGGATGCGTTTCCGCAGTCGCAAAGATCCGAGCGCTCAAAGGACCCCGCGTGTAGGTCGCGCCCGTTCGAGTCCGCAGTGGCTCGGATTTGATCGTTCATGAAGTGTCGATAGCTCCCCAAGGAGCTACGGTCGAGGATGCCCTGGAGGCGCTGATCAATCTCGAGCGGGGGGGATAACTCTTTTGCGAGCAACTTTGCCGCGATTTCGGTTTCGACCTGTCGAGCAAAGACGTGGGCCCGGATCGACATCAGCAGTCGGCGAAGCCAATTGAATGCTCGCGAGTTAGTGGCTGAGCCCGACTACCCCTCAGCGTTCCATTTCTGCGGTGAAGATCGCGAGCCTGTCGGCCCCGACGAGGATTTCCACCCGATGTACTCGCCAGGACCGTTTTTCAGGACGACCAGCATTGCAATAGATGCAATTTTTCCGGTCGCCGAATGTTTCGGGCGCTTGAATGAGGTGGAGTTCAGGCGCCTCGCCTACCCCCGGCTCCACTATGCCACCTACGATGGTGATGACCTAAGCAAAGGCAGGGTTGCCAAATGAACGGGAACCCGCTGATGCGACGGTTGGGTGTTGCAGATCGAGAAACCGTGGATTCGATGCCGGGAAGCGGTTGGGCGTTCCCCTCGCTTCAAGCAATGCATCTCGCCAAGCCGTTGGTCCCTAAAATCGGACGTTCGACATGACGAAACCACGAAAACATCTGGTCGTTGAGCCAGCGACAATGACGTGGGCCGAGGTTTCGGAGTATGCGTTCCGCAAGGGCGAAAGCTGGCTCCGCGCGCATCTGACGGACTTCACCGACTTCCCGCGGCCCGACCCGTCGCTCGGCCTGTTTCGGAAGCTCGACGTCGATCGCTGGCTCGGTCGTCGTTTCGGTGAAGTGACATCGGACGTGGTACAGCTCGAGTCCGAGCTAATCCGGAGGGCGCGCCGTGGTTAGGGTGAAGGTGCGCCATCTGGTCGACAAGCCGCGTAAGGACGGCCGCTCGCGCTACTACTGGCAACCGACCGCCAAGCTCCGCAGGGCGGGTTTCGTCCCCATTCGCCCCGAGGATGACCTCTCGGTCGCGGTGAAGCACGCGGAGGAGCTGAATGCGGAGGTTGATCGGTACTACCGGGGTGATCAGCCGGTCGCCGTGAAGCCCGACAGCGTCAAGGCGCTCCTGCTCACCTTCGAGCGCGACAACGCGTTTCAGAGGCTCGCCGCTCGCACCCAGCGAGACTATCAGCAGGCCTTCGTACACATCCTCGAGTGGGCAGGGGACATGCCGGTCCGGGCGCTGACGCGCAGGGCGATCAAGGAATATCAGCGGTCCATCGAAGCGAAGCGCGGCCGCCACGCGGCGCACCATATTCTGATGGCGCTCAGCGCTGCGCTCAGCCTGGCCGTCGACGAGGGCTGGATCGAGACGCATCCCGGCCGAAACCTGAAAATTAGCCTGGGTGATGGCCGGTCCGTAGTTTGGGCGCACGCTCAGGTGGAGAAGTTGATTCAGGCGGCCGAGTTAGAGGGGCGCCCCTCGGTCGCCTTGGCTGTGATGTTGGGCTGGTGCCTCGGTCAACGCCCGGCGGATCTTCTGGCGCTGACTTGGTCCGCCTACGACGGGGCAACGATCACGCTCCGCCAAAATAGGACCGGGGCCCGACTGCCGCCGATACCGGTGCTCCCAAGCCTCAAGGAGCTGCTCGACCGGAGGCCTCGGCGCGCGGTGCAGATGGTGATCTCCGAGGCGACCGGGCAGCCCTACAAGCTCGACCGATTCCAGCGTTTCTTTGGGCAGCTGCGGGCCAAAGCCGGTTTGCCGGCCAACCTCTACTTCGCGGACCTGCGGCGCACTGTCGCCACCCAGCTCGGCAAAGCGGGCTGCAGCGAGGACGTGATTCGCTCCATCACCGGGCATCGAAGCCGCGAGGTGCTGCGCCGATATGTTCGGCCCGACGGGTCTTTTTCGGAGCGCGGGATCGGCGAGCTGAAACGGCTTCGCGAGAACAAAGAATGACGTTGAGTTGGAATTTTTCTCTGAATCCGGCTAGGAGAGTTGGAACGAACGGCCGGGCCCGGGTGGCGGAACCGGTAGACGCACCGGACTCAAAATCCGGCGGTGGCAACACCGTGCGAGTTCAAGTCTCGCCCCGGGCACCAGGGTCGTGCATCGCGCAAGCATGATTGAAGGCGCTCATGGACGCGTACCGCCGCGCTCGGCCTGAAGGCCACGCCCGGCTCGCCAGCCTTGCCGTGCGCCATAGAGCGCGTTCGCAATCACCGCGATCAGGACGGCGATCACGCCGCCGAGCGTCAGCCCGACCGGCGCTTCGCCCGCGCCGAGCCAGGCCCAAACCACGCCGCCGACCGACTCGATCAACATGATCAGGCTGAGCGGCGCGACAGGCACATGGCGACTCGCGATGGTCACCAGCGCGAGCCCGCTCGCCTGCTGCACGACGCCAAATACGATGAGGAACGGCAAGGCCTGCCAGGTGATGTCGAACGGCAGGCCGAGCGGCAGGGAGACGATTCCGCCGATCACCACGGCGATCAAGGTGGCCGGCAGCATATCGACCGACTTGGCCCGCCTGATGGTGACCAGATAGCCCGCGTAGCAGATGGCGATGGTCAGCGCGAGCACGATGCCGAGCCAGCCCTCGCCGCCCATCGATTGCGCGACGATCATGAGAATGCCGGCAAGCGCCAACACCATGCCGAACCACGTCACGAGGCCGATGCGCTCGCGCAGCACGATCCAACCGATCAAGGCCGTGAGGAAGGGCGCGATCGCGAGGCAGGCGACCACATTGGCCACCAGCGTCGCGTTCAGCGCGATCACATAGGCGCTCGTCATGTAGGCCAAGGCTGCGCCGGAAAAGAGGCCGGCGCGGCCCGTGGCGATGACCGCAGCGAGGACGCGACCCTGGTGCCGCACGGCCAGGAAGAAGCCGAGCGCCACCGCACCAAAGACACAGCGCCAGAACACGATTTCCCAAGGGTCGAGTGTGATCCAACGCATTAGAAGACCTGCGAGCGAGAAGCAGAGCGCCCCGCTCACTGCGCAGAAGACGCCGAAAGGAAAATTGGCGGAGGTTGCCATGGCAAGGTGTCGCGCCGGTCCGGCCCCGTTCGCCTTCAACCGGCGAACGGGCGATTCAGGCGGGGCTACTCGACGTCCTGGTCCGGTTCGGCGAGGGTGCGCAACCGATCCATATCAAGAATGCGCACTGTGCGGCCCTTGCGCTCGAGAATGCCGCCCTTCACCAGCTGAGACAGCACGCGCACCACGGTTTCACGCGAGGTGCTGGCGCGTCGTGCCAGCTCACGCTGCGTGGGAATGGGCGAGATGATCGTCGGGTCACCGCCGGTCGACTGCGCCAAACGCATGACCTCGACATAAACCCGCTGCACCGCCTTGAGCGTGCTCAAATCCATGATGCGCTCATCGGCCGTGCGGATGATGTGAGCCAGGCGACGCATTACGTTGAGCGCAACGCTCGGATTGCTGGTCAACGTGTTGTTGAACACGTCGGGCGGCATGACAGCGACAAGGCTTGGCGCGCTCGCCACCACATTGGCTGAGCGGCGACGGCCATCGATCGCCGCGAGCTCGCCGAAATAGCCGCCGGCCTTCACCTGGCCGAAAGCAACTTCGCGGCCGGTGATCGAGTAGTTCACCACCTCGACCGCGCCTTCGATCACGAGGAAAACGTCGCGCGAATCGCTGTCGCGATCCAGAATCTGCTCCTCGGGCGCAAAGCGGCGCCAGCGGCACCGCCGCTCGATGGCCTGCAACTGGGGGGCCGGCAGCTCGCGCAGCAATTTGATGGCCGAGAGTCGCTCAACCGGAACCTGTGTGGTCGCCATGCCTCAATCCTTGCTTGAGGGCGCGCCCATCGAGCGCGGTAGGCTCTCCAAATTCGGCGTTCTTGCGCTGCCTCTTCGCCGTCAGGGACTTTCACGGTGGCGCCTCGGCCCAGTGTGCCTCAAACCACACCCTGGCGGCCACGGTTAACGCGACGTTAATATATTGAGGTCAAGGTTGTGGTCAACGCAGCTTTCTGCCCGCGCGGATAGGTATTCTGAGGCCTCAGCGGCTTATGCGAGGCCCCCGCCGCGGCCGGGTAGGTGATGAACCGGAGCAGCCTTCGGTGCCAATCGATGACGAGCGTCCGGGTTCCCTGACGCCGACGCAGCCCGAGGAGCCCGCCGCAAAGATACCCATCATCGCGATGACGGCCAATGCGATGAAGGGCGATGATCAGATCTGCCTCGACGCAGGGATGGACGACTATTTGGCGAAGCCGGTCAACCGCCACAAGCTGTATGACCTCGTCGAAAAGTGGGGCACGAAGGCCCGAAGGACGGCGCCGGAAAGCCCGGCAGCGCCATTGGAGCCGCTTCGTTCCGTCGTGATGCGCGACAAACTGCTCGATGATCTCGAAAGCCAGCTCGGCCGCGAGGCCGTGGCGAGCCTCCTGGCCGAGCAGATGCGCGATACGCTGAACCGGATCAACGAGATCAAGGCGGCGCTGGCCGCCTGCGACGTGGAGACGCTGCGCCAGATCGCCCACGGTTTGAAGAGCACCGCCGGCAGCTTCGGCCTTGAGGCGCTCTCCGAGCGCGCCGGCAAGGTGGAGCGCGCCTGCCGCGAAGGGCAGCGCGCGGCCGCGCTCAGCCTCGCCTCCACCCTCGAGGCCATCGCGACCGAATCGATCGAGCTGTTGCGCGCCCGCTACCCCGAAACCGCACGCCTCGTCGCCTGATCGCGTGCCTTGGCGCGCCGCCAGCCGCGGCCAAGCACATGCTCGACCACCTTCTTGGTCATGGTCGGCATGGCAAGTCGGTGAAAATCCTTCGGATGTGACCACAGGCCCTCGGGCGCGCGGGCGGCGGTGACCCGCCCTTTCAGCACCACGAGATCGATATCGAAATGCGTGAAGCCGTGTGCCACCACGCCCTCGAGCCGTCGCCACTGGACACGCGCGGGCGCCGCCCCAGCTGACTCGTCAGGTTCTTCGGCGGCATCGCGCCAGGGACCGGACGGGATTTCGATCATGCCGCCGAGCAGCCCGTTCTCCGGTCTACGGCGCAGGAGCACAGCGCCGTCATCGCGCTCGAGCCAATAAACCACGGCGTAACGCTTCGGCTTCGCCTTCGCGATTGCGCGGCGCGGCAACTCGACGGCAATACCGCGCTGCCTCGCCACGCACAACTCCGCGAGCGGACAGGCGAGGCAACCCGGCGAGCGCGGCGTGCAGACCATGGCGCCAAGGTCCATGAGCGCCTGAGCATAGTCGCCCGCGCGTAAGGACGGCACCAACGTCGCCGCGCGTTGCCTGATCTCGATCTTGGCGCCGGGCAAAGGCGCCTCGATCGCGAAGAGCCGCGCGACCACCCGCTCGACATTGCCATCAACCACATTGGCCGGCTGATCGAACGCGATCGCGCGGAGCGCAGCGACTGTGTAGTCGCCGATCCCGGGCAACGCCCGCAAGGCGGCCTCATCGCGCGGCAGAACGCCACCATGCCGGCGCACGATCTCGCCGGCCGCCCGATGCAGGTTGCGCGCCCGGGCGTAGTAGCCGAGGCCCTGCCAGGCGTGGAGCACGTCATCGAGCGGCGCGTCAGCCAGCCGTTCGACGGTCGGGAAGCGCGCGACGAAGCGTTCATAGCGCTCGGCCACGGTTGGCACCGTGGTCTGCTGCAGCATGATCTCGCTCAGCCAGACCCGATAGGGATCGGCGGCCTCGCCCGGCTCGGCCCGCCAGGGCAACCGGCGGCGATGACGATCGAACCAGGCGAGCAGCCGCGCCGCGGGCGACCCGTCAAGCTTTGCCACAGCCATAGTTTTGCCACCTCCGCGCACCAAGATAGAATCCATCGCCCGACTCGCAAAACCGCCATGGCAGCTCGCTCCCAGAATCCACCCGTAACCCGCCGCCTCGGCCTGAGGCGGCTGGCCGATGCCACGCGGCTGGCCAGCCGGCCGGTGTTGCGCGAACACGGCTTCGCGCTCCCGGCGATCCTGACCGATTGGGCGGCGATTGTGGGTGCGGAGCTCGCCAGCGATTGCGCCCCCGAGCGTCTGTCGCGCAGCGGCAGCCTGACCATCCGGGTTGCCGGTCCCTGCGCGCTTGAGTTGCAGCATCGGACGCCCGAGATCCTCGAACGGATTGCGGGTTATTTCGGCCATCGCGCGGTGACCCGGCTTCGCCTCGTCCAGGGCCCGTTGCCAAAATCGACCCCCCTTGCGCGCGCGGCCCTGCCCGCGCTCAGCACCGCCGACAGCGCGGCGCTCCAATGCGCAACCGCCGTGCTTGCCGAAACCCCGCTTAGGCGGGCGATCGAGCGATTGGGCCGCGCCGTGCTGGCCGACGATGCACGCCGAAGCCGCCAACGACTTGAACCAAGGAATGGGCCATCCCTATAATCCCGCCATGCGCAAGAACCGTGACGACCAGAACCTGATCAGCCGACGCGGCGTGTTGACCGCGTTGTCGAGTTCCGCCTTCGTGGCGGCGACCGCGAGCTACACGCTGTCCTATGTTTGGGCGAAGCCCGCCAATGCGTCGTCGTGGGAGAACCCGGACGACAACGCCATTGGCAATCCCGAGGCGCCGGTCGTGGTGATCGAATATTTCTCGCTCACCTGCCCCCATTGCTGGCGTCATCACCGCGACATCTACCCCGCGTTCCGCCGTGATTTCGTCGACACCGGCAAGGTGCGGCTCATTCTGCGCGACTACCCGCTGAACGCGCCGGCCCTGCACGCCGCTCAGCTCGCCCATTGTGGCGGCAAGGAGCGCTATTTCCCGTTCGTGGAAACGCTGTTCCAGCAGTTCGAGCAGTGGACCCAGTCTGACAATTACATCGTCGCACTCACCAAGATCGGTGAGCTTGGCGGCGTGTCCGAAGCCCAGTTCAAGGCCTGCCTAGCCGACAAGGAGCTCGAAGCCCACATCCTGAAGGTTGCGCTCGATGGCGAGCAGAAGTATGCCGTGCAGTCGACGCCGTCCTTCATTTTCAACGGCAAGCTCCATGCCGGTGAAATGACCCTCGAGAAGATGGCCAAGATCGTAAACGGCGTAATGCCGGAGGCCTGAGTGAACGCCCGTCTTCTTGTTTCGAGGCGCTTTGTGCGCCGTCTCCGTGCGCCCGCAGGCCGGTCAGGGCTGCGGGCGCGCGGCCGCCATTTGTAGACCGTCGGGCGGGGCGGTCGGGTGCATTTCACCAAGCTTCGGCTTACCGGATTCAAATCGTTCGTCGAGCCGAGCGAGTTCCAGATCGAGCGCGGCATGACCGGCGTTGTCGGGCCGAACGGCTGCGGCAAGTCGAATCTGGTCGAGGCGCTGCGCTGGGTGATGGGCGAGACCTCCGCTAAGCAGATGCGCGGCGGCGAGATGGACGACGTCATCTTCAGCGGCACCGAGGCGCGCGCCGCCCGCAATGTCGCCGAAGTCGTGGTCACGCTCGACAATGCCTCAAGGCGGGCGCCGGCGGCCTTCAATGAGAGCGAAATGCTCGAGGTCGTGCGCCGCATCGAGCGGGGCTCCGGATCGAATTACCGGGTCAACGGCGTCGATGTCCGGGCGCGCGATGTTCAGCTTCTGTTCGCAGACGTCGCGACCGGTGCGCATTCGACCGCGATGGTCGGCCAGGGCCGCATCAACGACATCATCAACGCCAAGCCGGCCCAGCGCCGCTTGGTGCTCGAAGAGGCGGCCGGCATCACCGGGCTTCACGCGCGGCGCCACGAGGCCGAGCTCAAGCTGCGCGCGGCCGAGGCCAATCTGGGCCGCGTGCACGACGTGCTCGGCACGCTTGATGCCCAGCTTGTCGGCCTGAAGCGCCAGGCCCGGCAGGCGAGCCGCTATCGCCGCCTTTCAGAGGCGCTCAGGCGTCTGGAGGCGTTGCTTCTGCATCTGCGTTGGCAAGGTGCGAGCGCGGCCGCGCGCGAGACCGAGCGTGTGCTTGACGAAGCCAACCGGCAGGTCGGCGTGCTGACCGCGGAGGTGGCGGCCGCCACAACTGCCGATGCCGACGCTTCGGCAGCCTTGCCCGCGCTTCGCCAGGCCGAGGCCGAGCTTGCCGCCGCGCTCCACCGGCTGGCGCTCGCCCGGGATGGCCTCGATGCCGAGGAACGTCGCCTGGTCGATGAGCGCAATTCGCTCGAGACCCGCGACGCGCAGATCAAGGGCGACCTTGAGCGTGAGCGCACCTTGGCCGCCGATGGCAACGCTGCGGTGCAGCTGATTTCGACCGAGGCGGAAGGGTTGATTGCCGCGCGCGACGGCCATGGCGCGGCCGAAGCCGAGGCCGAAGCGGCGCGGGAGAGCGCGAATGCCGCGGCCCGCAATCTCGAGGACCGGCTGACCCGCCTGCTCCAGGATGTGGCCGCGACCGAGGCCAAGCGTGCTTCGCTCGAGCGCAGCCTCGGAGACTTTGGCGAGCGCCACCGTCGGCTCGAAGCCGATCGCGGCGGTATTGAGGGCGAGCGCACTGCGCTCCTCGCCCGCGCCAAGGAAGACGGCGAGCGGCGCGAGGCCGAGGCCCTGGTGATCGAGGCCCAGCGCGCGGTCGGGGCGGCGAAAGAAGACTCGGAGGGGCGCGAGCGGGCGCGTCAGGATGCGCAAATCCGCGCCAACGCGGCGCGCGACCTGTTTCAGTCGATCGATGCGAGGCTGGCACGCCTCAAGGCCGAGCGGGACGCGCTCGATGGCGTGCTCGGCAAGCGCGAACCCGGCTATGGGCCATCCATCGTCGATGTCATTTCGGTCGAGCCCGGCTACGAGGCGGCGCTCGGCGCGGCGCTCGGCGATGATCTCGACGCGCCGGAGAATGCGCGCGCTGCGATCCACTGGGCGACGCTTGATCCTATCGCCAATCCGCCCTCCTTGCCCGAGGGGGCCGAACCGCTGAGCGCGGTCGTGGTCGCGCCCCGGGCGCTGGCACGCCGGCTGTCGCAAGTGGGGGTGGTCGAGGAGGCGGACGGCGCGCGACTGCGCATCGAGTTGGCGCCGGGCCAGCGTCTGGTATCGCGCTCGGGTGCGATGTGGCGCTGGGATGGCTATACCCTTGCGCCCGACGCGCCAACCGCCGCCGCAACCCGCCTGAAGCAGCGCAACCGGCTGACCGCCCTGGCCGCTGAGATCGGCGAGATCGAGGCCGAATACCAGCTTGCCGGCACGCGCAACGCCGCGGCCGAGGCGGCGCGCAAGGCCGCCGAGGACGAAGCCCGGGCGGCCCGCCAAGTGGCGGACACGAAGCGCGACGCTCATCAGGTGGCGCTTGACCGCAAAGCGCGACTCGATGCCGCAGCCGCAGCCGACGCCTCGCGGCTTGCGGCGCTGGGCGAGGCGCTTGAGCGGCTCGCCAACCAAGTCGCCGAGGCCGAAGCCGGCAGCACCGAGGCGAGAACGGCGCTCGCCGCGTTGCCACCGCTCGAGACCGGACGGAATGAGGTGGCGGCCCGGCGCGAAGAGCTTGGTGCCGCGCGCGCCCATTTGGACGACCGCGCGAGGCTGCACGACCAGCTTGTGCGCGAGCGCAGCGCACGCGAAAGCCGCCTCGAGCGGCTCGAAAAAGACGCTGAGATCTGGCGGGAGCGGCTTGGCGCCACGGCCCGGCGGATTGAGGAGCTGGGCCAGCGCGGCGCCGATATTCGTGCGGCCCTGGTTGCGCTCGAAGGCAAACCTGATGAGTTGGCGGCCAAGCGCCAGGCGCTGCTGAGCGAGATCGACGCGATGGAGGGCCGGCGGCGCGACGCCGCGGATGCGCTCGCGCGCGGAGAGGAGAAGGCTTCGGACAGCGCCCGCGCGCTGAAGGCTGCCGAGCAGGCGCTCTCTGGCGTGCGCGAAGAGCGCGCCCGGCTCGAGACCCGGCTCGACCATGCCCGCCAGGAAGAGGCCGAATCGGTGGCGCAGATCGCCGAGCGCCTCGAATGTGCACCCGACGAAGCGCTGGCCCGGGCCGAGCCTGAGCCCGACGAGCCCTTGCCCGAGCTTGTGACCGTCGAGGAGCGGATCGCCAAGCTCAGCCGCGAGCGCGACGGCATCGGGCCGGTCAATCTGCGCGCCGAGATCGAGGCGAAGGAGCTAGAGGAGCAGATCGAGACGCTGAACCGCGAAAAAGGTGACCTAGAGGCGGCGATCGCCCGGTTGCGCCAGGGCATCAGCTCGCTCAACCGCGAAGGGCGCGAGCGCGTGCTCGCGGCCTTCACCCAGATCGACCGGCACTTCCAGGAGCTGTTCACCCGGCTGTTCGGCGGCGGCCACGCCCACCTCGTGCTGGTCGACTCGGATGATCCGCTCGAAGCCGGGCTCGAGATCATGGCGAGCCCGCCGGGCAAGCGGCTGCAGACGCTTTCGCTGCTCTCGGGCGGCGAGAAGGCGCTCACCGCGCTGGCCTTGCTGTTTGCCGCGTTTTTGACCAATCCGGCGCCGATTTGCGTGCTTGATGAGGCGGATGCGCCGCTGGACGAATCGAATGTCGGGCGCTTCTGCAGCCTGATCGAGCATCTGGCGAAGACCACGGAGACCCGCTTCATCGTAATCACCCACAACCGGATCACGATGGCCCGTGTCGACCGGCTCTATGGTGTGACCATGGCGGAGCGTGGCGTCTCGCAATTGGTTTCGGTCGACCTTGAGACCGCGGAACGTCTGCGCGAGAGCGCCTGATCGCGCCGCCGAGAAATTCAGATTAAGCTATATCTTTCAGATACTTACAGCCGGGTCACAAGTTCTTGACAGGCCGGGGGCCGGTCCGTATGGTTCGGCCGGCTTTTGACCACGGCCAAGGCGGAGCGGGGGTCAAATGACGCGTGAAGACAAGCCTCCGCCATCGCTAGAGGATATCGACTCCCGTCTGCGCCGGGCTCGCGGCAAGGAACAGCCCAGCGACGGCCTGAAGACCCCGACCAGCAATCTGGGTCGCGCTTTTCATCTCGCCATCGAGATGGCCGCAGGATTGGCGGTGGGCGGCGCGATCGGCTGGTTTCTCGATAACCGGGTGTTTGATACCAAGCCGTGGCTGCTCGTCGTGTTCCTGTTTCTCGGGCTGGGTGCGGGCGTGCGTAATGTGATGCGCACGATCGGCCGTTTCAACGCGGAGCTCGAGCACAAAGAGCGCGAGGCCAAGGAACAGGCCCGCGACGAGACAACGAAGGACGATCGGGGGTAGCAACGACCGTGCTGGGATTCGCACTTGCAGCCGAGGAAGCGGTAGCCACCGCCGTCGAGCACGGCGCCGAAGCCGCTGCGCATGCCGCCGAGCACAGCGAAAAGCACGGCCTCTTGGATCAGTTCAAGATCCAGCGCTTTGTCGACATCGACCTCGGCTTCGACGCCTCTTTCACCAATTCCAGCGCGATGATGGTCGCCTCCGTGGTGCTCATCTCGCTGTTCATGATCCTCGGCCTCGGCCGGGGACGGCTGATTCCCGGGCGCATGCAGTCGGTCGTCGAATCATCCTATGAGATGATCGCGCGCATGCTGGGCGACACGGTGGGCGGCAAGGGGGCGGAGCGCGCCTTCCCCTTCGTGTTCTGCCTGTTCATGTTCCTGCTGTTCGGCAATCTGCTCGGGCTGATCCCCTACGCCTTCACCTTCACCAGCCACATCGTCGTCACCTTCCTGTTCGCCGCCGTCATCTTCGTCGGCGTGACGCTGCTTGGGCTGATCATCCACCGGCACCACTTCTTCAGCTATTTCGCGCCCTCGGGCGTACCGATCTTCCTCATGCCGGTGCTGGTGCCGATCGAGATTGTCTCCTACATCGCGCGCCCGATCAGCCTCTCTGTTCGTCTGTTCGCCAACATGATGGCGGGTCACACCATCCTGCACGTGTTCGGCACGTTCATCGCCGCGCTGACCTTCTTCGGCTTCCTGCCGTTCGGCTTCATGGTCGCGCTCTACGGTCTCGAGATCCTGGTAGCCTGCCTCCAGGCCTATGTGTTTGCGATCTTGACCTGCCTTTACATTCGCGACGCGATCCACCTCCACTGAGAAGCGGCGGATTCGCGGCGGGAGAACCACTCACTCAATCAACTTCGAAGCGAAGGGAAGACGATCATGGATGCGGAAGCGGCAAAGTCGCTCGGACAGTTCATCGGCATGGGCCTCGCCACCATGGGCGTGGCGGGCGCCGGCGTCGGTATCGGTATCATCTTCGGCAATTTCATCTCGGCCGCAGGGCGCAACCCGGCCGCGGCGCCGAAGCTCTTCGGCAACGTGCTCCTCGGCTTCGCGCTGACGGAAGCGACGGCGCTGTTCGCGCTCGTCATGGCGTTCATCATCCTCGGCAGCTGAGCCGGATCACGCGAGGCTTTGGGGCGGCCGGCAGCTTGGCCGGCGTCCCCAAGGGGGTAGTGCCATGCCGCAGATGAATTCCGACGACTGGCCGACCCAGATCGCCTGGCTGATCGTCACCTTTGCCGCGCTTTTGATCGTGATGTGGGCGTTCGCGCTGCCGCGCGTGCGCCGCGTGCTCGATCGGCGTCGCGAGCGCATTTCGTCCGACCTGTCGCGGGCCGAGGCCTTGAAGGCCGAGGCCGAAGGCGCGCTCAAGGCCTATCAGGCAGCGCTCGCCGACGCCCGCGCCAAGGCGCAGGCGCTCTTGGCCGAGACCCAGGCCCGGCTCGACAAGGAAGCGGCCGAAAGCCGCGCGCGCCTCGATGCGGAGCTCGCCGCCAAGTCGGCCGAGGCCGAGGCCCGCATCCGCCGCGCCCGCGACGAGGTGATGGCGAATCTCAAGGACGTTGCTGCCGATGCGGCGCGCGACGTGACGCGGCGTCTGATCGGCATCGAGCCCGATCGCGCGACTGTCGATGCCGCGGTCAGCCGCGCCATCGCCGGGCGCAATTGAAGCGCGAGGGAGCGCAGCCATGTTGAAGAAGGCGACGCGCAGCTGGCGCTTCTGGGTCTTCATCGCGTTCTGCGCGCTCGCGGCCGTGCTCGGCGGCATCGCGACGGAAGACGTCGAGAACGCCAATATCTGGATCCTCGCGGCCTTCATCTGCTTCATCCTGGTATTCGGCACCATGGCCTATGGCCGGGTGATCGCGACGCTGGATGGCCGGGCCGAGCGCATCAAGCGCGAGCTGGACGAGGCCCAGAAGCTGCGCGAGGACGCCCAGGCGCTGCTCGATGACTATAAGTCGAAGCGGGCCCAGGCCGAGGCCGATGCGCTCAGGATGGTCGAGCATGCCCAGGTCGAGGCCGAGCGGCGCGCCCAGGCCGGCAAGCGCGAGCTCGAGGCCGCTATGGAGCGGCGGGCGCAGATGGCGCTGCAGCGGATCTCGCTCGCCGAGGCCGATGCCCTACGCGAGGTGCGCGCTGCCGCGGGCTCGCTCGCGGTGCGGGCCGCCGGCCGCCTGATCGCCGAGAGCATGGGCGCGGATCGCGCCGAGGCGCTGGTGCAGGAATCGATCCGCCAGGTGCAGCAGAAGCTGCACTAGGCGGTCTATCCACGATGAAGCGCCCCTACTCCCTTATCGGGAGGAAGGGACTGGGATGGAGGGTAACCCCTCAAAGCGGCCGCAAGGCCGCTTTTTCGTTACACGGTCTCTGCCAGTCGGTTGCGCTATCATGAGCGAATGACGGCTACGCCGCCCAATACGTACCGCCTCTGGACGGAGCTCGGCCTACCGTGACCCGGCTCGACGACGGCAAGGGCAAGCCATCGCAAAGCGCCTGGCCGATCTTCAAGCGCCTCATGCGCGAGCATGTGCGCCCGCACCTCGGCAAGCTCGCGCTCGCCGCGTTGTGCATGATCGTCGCCGCAGCTGCGACCGCGCTCACCGCACAGGTGATCGAGCCCGCGCTCGATGAGGTCTTCATCGCGCGCGATCGAGAGATGCTGATCTGGATTCCGCTCGCCGCGCTCGCCATCGCGATCGCGCGCGGCCTCGCGAGTTACGGCCAGGCGGTGCTGATGTCCTGGGTCGGGCAGCGCATCATCGCCGATTTGCAGATCAAGGTATTCGCCCACCTGATGCGGCTCGAGCTTGCCTTTTTCCACGACACCGCGTCCGGCAAGCTGATCTCGCGGCTCACCAACGACGTGAACGCGATGCGGGGCGCCGTGTCGAACGCGCTCACCAGCATGGTGAAGGATATCTTCACCCTGCTCTTCCTGGCCGGCGTGATGATCGAGAAGGACTGGAAGCTCTCGCTCATCGCCTGCGTGCTGTTTCCGGTCGCGGCCTATCCAATCATGCGCATCGGGCGGCGCATGCGCAAAGTGTCGAAACAGGCCTTTGCCGAACTCGGCGTCTACACCGCGCGGCTGAACGAGGCGTTTCAGAGCACGCGCCACGTCAAGGCCTATGGTCGGGAAGACTTCGAGTCAGCGCGCACGGCCAAGCTCACCGAGAGCGTCTTTCGCCTGATCTTCAAGGCGCTGCGCGTGCGCGCCGGTTCGGCGCCGATCATGGAGACACTCGGCGCGCTGTTCATCGCCGCAATCATCGGCTATGGCGGCCTTCAGGTGATCGACGGCACGCTGACCGCGGGCGCGTTCTTCGCCTTCATGACCGCCGTGCTCTTGGCCTATCAACCGCTGAAATCGATCGCCACCCTCAACATGAACCTGCAGGAGGGGCTGGCCGCCGCCGAGCGCGTGTTCGACCTGATCGATACCGAGGCCACGATCAAGAATCGGCCGAATGCAAAACCGCTGGCCCGGCGTGGGGGTTCGATTTCGCTTCGCGATGTCACGTTTTCCTACGGCTCAGGCAAAGGGGCGCTGCATCAGCTGAGCCTCGAGGTGCCGGAAGGACGTACCGCGGCGCTGGTGGGGGCCTCGGGCGCGGGCAAATCGACCGTGCTCAATTTGATCCCTCGCTTCTACGACGTTGATGGAGGCGCGGTGCTGATCGGCGGCACAGACGTGCGCGACCTGACGCTGGAATCGCTCCGCGCACAGATCGCCCTGGTGAGCCAGGAGGCCGTGCTGTTTGACGACACAGTGCGTGCCAACATCGCCTATGGGCGGCTCGAGGCGAGCACCGCGGAGATCGAGGCGGCAGCGCGCGCGGCGGATGCGCACGAGTTCATCGCGCACCTGACCAACGGCTACGACACCGTGATCGGCGAGCACGGCGTCAAGCTCTCGGGCGGACAGCGCCAGCGAGTTCTCATCGCGCGCGCCATGCTGAAGGACGCCCCGATCCTCTTGCTCGATGAGGCGACCTCGGCGCTCGACAGCGAGAGCGAGCGTCAGGTGCAGGTGGCGCTCCAGGTCCTGATGAAGGGCCGCACCACGCTCGTGATCGCCCACCGGCTCTCGACCGTGCAGGACGCCGATGTGATCTTCGTGCTCGACGAAGGCCGTGTCATCGAATCGGGCACGAACGCCGAGCTTCTGGCGCACGGCGGCGCGTATGCGCGCTTCCACGCGCTGCAATTCGACACCACGCCTGAGGCCCGAGCGGGAACAGCTTGATACCAGACGCGTGCTATGCCGCGCGATCGGCCGGGATTGGGCGCCAGCGCCGATGCATCCAGAGCCACTGCTCGGGATACTCCCGCACCCAGGATTCGACCACCGCCGTCATCGCCGTCATCGCGCCAGTAACGTCGATCCTGCCCTCCGCATCGCGCGGCAGATCGAGCGGCGGGGTCAATTCGATCCTGAAGCGATGACCGGGCAGGCGAATCACACGCGCGCCATGGACCGGGCAGTCGAAGCGGCGCGCCAGCTTGGCGAGCAGCGGATTGGTCAGCGCCGGCCGGCCCATGAACGGCGTCACCACCCCGCGTGAAAGATGCTGATCGATCAGCGCACCGACATGGCCGCCGCGCTCGAGAATGCCCTGAAGCGCGAACACCATGCCGGGGCGCGACGCCTCGAGTCCACCCATCGTCTTGCCGCGAATCTCAGCAACTACGCGGGCTGCAACCAGGTCATTCGGTGCGCGAAACACGGCGGTGGTGTCGAGCCCATAACGCTGGGCGATGATGGCCGGCAGCTCCCAGTTGGCGAGATGCGCCGAGAAGATGATCGCGGGGCGGCCGTCATCCCGAAGCGAGAGGAAATGCTCGACGCCTGAAACCTCGACCCGCCGATCCGGCCTCGGATCGTCGGGGTCATAGTCGATCAGCTGGTCGAGATGCGGATATTCGAACGCGGTGCGGCCAAGATTGTCCCACGCGCCAAGAGCGAGCTGCCTGATCTCGCGCTCGCTCTTCTCCGGGTAGGCGGCCTTGAGATTCGTGATCGCCTTGCGATGGACCGGCATGAACGGCCCGAGCGTACGCGCCAGAAAGCCGCCGAGATCGGCCGAGCGATTGGGACCAATGAGGCGCGCGAAGGCGAAGAACCCACGGATCAGGGTGATCATGACGACGCCCAGCGCGATCGAGCCCGGCCCCGGCTTCTTGCGTCGTGCGGCCATGCTAGAGCGTGAGGATCACTTTGCCGAAGACTTGGCGCCCCTCGAGCCGCGCGATCCCCTCTTCAAAGCGCTCGAGCGGAAACACCGAATCGATCACCGGTGTCATGCCGGCCGCCATCTTGTCGAGCGACTCTCTGATGTTGCGCATCGAGCAGCCGAACGAGCCGAAGATCCGGTATTGCTGCTGAAACAGCTGCATCAGGTTCATCGTGGTCGAGACGCCACTGGTCGAGCCGCAGGTGACCAGGCGCCCGCCCTTCCTGAGGCAGAGCAGCGAGCCATTCCAGGTTTCCGTGCCGACATGCTCGAACACAACGTCGACGCCCTTGCGCTTGGTCAGGCGCCTGACCTCGCCCTCGAAGCGCTCGGTTCGATAGTTGATCACATGGTCGGCGCCGAGCGCTTTCGCCTTCTCGGCCTTGGCGTCGTCGCCGACCGTCGTGTAGATCGTGCAGCCCAGCGCCTTCGCCATCTTGATCGCGGCGGTGCCGATGCCGGAGCCGCCGGCATGGATCAGGATCGATTCGCCGGGCTCGAGCTTGGCGTTGTCGAACAGCATATGTTGCACGGTGCCGAAGCCGATCGGCGCGCTGGCCGCATGTTCGAGCGAGACCGCGTGCGGCACGGGCACGGTGAGCCGCGCCGGCCGATTGAGCCGCTCACGGCCATAACCATCCACGTGAAAACCGAGGATGCCGCCGACGTTCTCGCACAGATTGTCGCGGCCCTCCGAGCAGGCGCGGCAGGTGCCGCAGGTTTCCGCGCCATACATGGTGACCTTCTGGCCGAGCGTGAACTGCGTCACGCCCGCGCCGAGCGCGGCCACCTCGCCCGCCGCCTCGACGCCGACGATCTGCGGCAGCTTCCTCTTCGCAAACGCCATGCCGCGAAAACCCCAGACATCGAGGTAATTGAGCGCGAGCGCGCGCACGCGCACCTGCACCTCGCCCGCCGCTGGTGCGGGCGGGTCAGCGACCTCCTCGAGTCGAACGTCGCGATTGCCATGGAGCACCATGGCGCGCATCAGCGACGCTCCCGAAGAACGACCACGCTCACCGGTGGATGCCGAGCTGCGCGGTGAGCGCGCCATCGACCGGCAGCACCGCCCCGCTCACATAGCCGGCGGACGGCGACATCAAATAGGCGACGAGCCCCGCAATCTCGCCAGGTTGCGCGAAGCGGCCGAGCGGAATCTGCTCCTCCATGCGCGCGCGATGCGCGGCGTAGGGCGCCATCATGTCGGTGTCGATGAAGCCCGGAGCCACGACATTGACGGTTACGCCGCGCTTCGCGGTCTCGACCGCGAGCGTCCGGCAATAAGAGATCAGCGCACCCTTGGACGCCGCGTATGCCGCATTGCCGGCGGTCGCCTGAAGCGCCGCGACCGAGCCGATCGCCACGATCCGCCCGCGGCGCGCGCGGATCATGCCGCGCACCACGCTCTTGGCGAGCCGCGTGAACGACCAGAAATTGACCTGCATCGCCGCCGCGGCCTTGTCCTGCGCCAGCATCGCGGCAAGCGCGTCATAGGGCTGGCCGGCATTGTGCACGAAGCCGAAATACTCCTCGCGCTCGAGCGCCGTGGCGAAGACCTCGACCGCCGCACGATCGGCGAGGTCGAGCGCCTGTGCCGTGACCCGGCGTGAAGGGGCGACCGTGGTCAGTTCTTTTTTCAGCGACTCTGCCTCCGTGGTCGCGCTGCGAAAGGTGAAATCGACATCGCAGCCGGCCTCGGCCAACGCGCGCACGATGGCGGCGCCGAGCCCGCGCCCGCCGCCCGTGACGAGGACGCGCCGAGTCCCTCCGCCTGTTGTCACGAAACCGGCTCCGCCGTGAACACGAGACAGGTGTTCTGACCACCGAAGCCGAATGAGTTCGACAACACCGCGCGCACCTTGGCGTCGCGCGCAACATTGGGCACGACGTCGAGCTCGATCGCGGGGTCAGGCAGTTTGTAGTTGATGGTCGGCGGCAGGCGACCATGCGCGATCGTGAGCAGCGAGAACACGGCCTCAACCGCGCCCGCCGCGGTCAAGGTGTGCCCGACCATCGACTTGTTGGATGATATGGGCAGGCGGCTCATGCGCTCGCCAAAGACTGCGCGACAGCTCATGCACTCCATCTTGTCGTTCTCGGGCGTCGAGGTGCCATGCGCGTTGATGTAGTCGATCTGATCCGGCACGAGGCCGGCATCGACGATCGCCGCCTGCATGGCGAGGATCGCGGGCCTGCCGTCGGGGCTCGAGCGCGTGCGGTGGAAGCCATCACCCTTCTCGCCGCAGCCCGCGACGATGCCGATGATCGCGGCGCCGCGCGCAAGCGCGTGGTCGTAGTCTTCGAGCACGAGCGCGCCCGCGCCTTCGCCCATGACGAAACCGTCGCGGTTTTTCGAGAACGGCTTGGCGGCCTCCTGCGGCGGATCGTTCTGGGTCGAGAGCGCGGAGAGGAGCGAGAAGCGAATCAGGGATTCGGCCTGCACCGAGCCGTCCGTGCCGATCGCGAGCGCGACTTGCGTCTCACCCCGGCGAATCGCCTCGACGCCGAGCTGAATGGCGGTCGCGCCCGACGAGCAGGCGGTCGAGAGCGAGATCGGCGACCCCTTGGTGCCGAAGCGCTCGGCCGTGCGCTCGGCGACGCCGCCAAACATGAAACGGTCGTGGATGACGTGGAAGCGGCCGCTCTCGGCTGCCGCCAGCATCGCGTCGTAATCGGCCGGCTCTCGGCCAGAGGCCTTGGCGAGAGCAAGCCGGTCGGGCCACTCAACCTCGACCGGTGGCACCGCCATGAAGAGCTCGCCCGGGAAATCACCCTTGCGCCCGAGGCCGCTCATCGTGATCGCTTCATCGGCCGCGAGCGTCGCGAGCTGCTCCGAGAGCTCCGGCGACGAGCCATCGCCCCGTGGCAGAAAGTCGACCGTCCCCGCGACCGTGGTGCGGAGACCGACCGTCGAAAACCGGTTGATCGCGTGAACGCCCGAGCGCCCGGCGGTGAGCCCTTTCCAATTGTCGTCCCGCCCCTGGCCGAGCGAGGTGACGATGCCAAGGCCGGTCACCGCCACCACGGGGCGCCCAAATTTGTCGCGATGCGTTGACATCTGACCGTCCTTTCGCCTCAGCGTCCAGGCGCGATCAACTTGGCCGCGCCCTCGCCGCGCCAATGACCGGCGCCGGTGACCAGCGCCTCCTTGGCATCGCCGGCATCGATCATCGCCGCCGCCAGCGCCACCGCCGCCGGGAAAGCGGCTTCCATGGCGTGGCCGAGCACATCGCCGCTGGCATGGATCGGCGCGTGGGCCAGCGCATCCGCAGCGGCCTCGCGTTCCTCACCGCTCCAGGGCGCGACGCCGCTCGCCGCCGAGAGCCCGAGACTGTTCGCGCCGAAGCTGCCGAGCGCACCGATCAGGCGCCGAAACTCCGAGGCGACCGCGCCTTGCTCACGCCGCGCGCGCCCGGCCCGCACGCCCGCAATTTCGGCCCTCACGCGCGCGCCCCGCTTGGCCGCAAGCTCGGCCGCCTCCAGCAGCAAGAAAGCGCCGACGCTCCCGGTAATCATGCCGCCACGCTCCGGCGCAAACACCGGCGCGAAGCTCGGCTCCTTGCGCAGATTGCCGCCCGCGGCCAGCAACAGGAGCATGTCGCGCCGCTCGGCATTGTAGGCCGCGCCGACCAGGATCGTATCGGATTGGCCGGAGGCGATGCGGCCCACCGCGAGGCGCAGCGCATCGACGCCGGCCTGTTCCTCGCCCATGAAACTGCACGACCCGCCGGTGACGCCGTGCACGATGGAAATATTGCCAGCCAGAAGATTCGGTAATTGGGCGAGAAAGAGAGTCGGCCGCAGATCCTTCATCAGGCGCTCGTTGAGAAACGCCGCCGGGTCGGCCGCCGTGCGCAGGCCGTTGACGATGGCGTCGTCTACCTGGTGATCGCGCTCGCCGCCCCCCGCCGCGACGAACATCTCGAGCCTGTCGAGCGCCGCCGCGTCGCCCTTGAGCCCGGCGTCGTCGAGCGCCAGGCCCGCGGCATAGACGCCGATGCGCTGCCACGGCTCCATCTGGCGCTGATCGCTCTTCTTCGGAATCTGCTTCTCAAGCTCGAGCGGCGCCATCACGTGCACCGGGTAGGGTGCGAAGGCCTGGGTGTCGACCACGGGAGGCGCCCCGCTCTTGAGCGCCGCACGATGAGGCTCGACGCCTTCGCCCAGGCTCGAAACGAGCCCGATGCCGGTGATCGCGACGCGGTGCAAGGAGGCCATGAGCGTCGAGCCTCAGGCCGCGACCGGCGTCAGGCCGATCGCCGCGATCCGGCTCTTCATCAGGGCTTCGAGCGCCGCCGGAAATGGCATCAGACGAAAACGCAGCTCGGCATTGGCGATTTCTTTGCCCTCGCTCAGGATTGCCGCCTTGGTCGCGCTATAGCCCGAGCCCTCGACGGCAAGCGTGGCGCTCGCTTCCAGCCGTGCGCCGGGCTCGACAAACGCCCTGAACCGCGCGGCATCGACGGCCATCAGGAACGGCATCTTGGTGAGCCCGTTCAGCGCGAGGATGAGGTAGCCGGAGGCTTGGGCCATCACCTCGGTCAATAGCACACCGGGCACCAGCGGATGGCCCGGAAAATGCCCTTCGAACACCGGGCTCGACAGCGGCACGGTGGCCTCCGCCTTGATCGAACGCGCGGTGGCGTCGAAGGCCGCCACCCGATCGATCATCTCGAAATACTCGAGCCTCATCGAGGGGGCCGCCCCCACGCCTCGCCCGGACGAGGCCTCAAGACGCCTTCGCCGCGATCAGCCCGTCGATCCGCTCGCACAGATTGCGCATGACGAAATACTGCTCGGCCGGCGCCTTGCCGCTGTTGACCTCCTCGGTCCACTGCTCGAGCGGCAGGGTAATGCCACAGGCCTTGTCGATCGCGAAGGCGATATCGAGGAAGGCGAGCGAATCGATGCCCAGATCCTCGATCGCGTGGCTATCGGGCGTGATCTTCTCGAGCGGGGTGTCACACACCTCGGAGATGATGTTGGCGACGGTTTCGAAGGTGGACGACATGGCTATTTGGGACGCTCCCGATCGGCGTTCGGCTGTCGCACGGGCACGGCACAACTTGCCCGGACGCCCTTAGCATCGAGCCTGATACCCCTAGAATCTCCATGCGCGAAGCCAAGGTCAAGCCGAATTGGCTAGGCGGAACTCGGGGGCTCGCATGCGGGGCCAATGGGCCGTGGTTTCGCCCAGCAGGCTCGACTAACCTGCCGCCGGGTCGAGGGAGGGAGCCATCATGAGTCTCAAGAACGCAACCGTCGTGGTGCTGGGCGGGTCATCGGGCATCGGGCTGGCGACGGCCCAGGCCGCGCAGGCGGAGGGCGCCGAGGTGATCGTCACGGGGCGGGACGAGGCGCGCCTCAAAGCCGCCCGTGCGTCGCTCGGGCCGGCGGCCCGCACGGTCAAGCTCGATGCCGGCGATGAAGCGGGCACGCGTGACCTGTTCGCCGGCCTCGCGAAGGTCGACCACGTGTTCATCACGGCGGGCACGCTCGTGAAGGACCCGCGCCTTGCGCCCGACAGAGCGACTCTCAACCCCGCCCTCGACGTGCGCTTCTGGGGCGCGGCCTATGCCGCCAAATACGCGGCCCCAAAGATGCCAGCCGGCGGCTCGATCGTCTTCATGTCGGGTACGGCGGCGGTGCGGCCGATCCTCGGCGCCGCGGTCGCAACGGCGAGCTGTGCCGCGGTCGAGGCCTTCGCGCGCGCTCTCGCCGTCGACCTCGCGCCGATCCGGGTGAACGTGATTCAGCCGGGTTTTGTCGACACGCCGCTCCTGGATGGGCTGCTCGGCAATCGCAAGGCCGATGTGTTGGCGAGCGTCGCCGCCAAGCTGCCGGCGAAACGGATCGGCCGCTCCGAGGAGGTGGCCGAGGCCGTGCTGTTCCTCATGAAGAACGGCTATGTCACCGGCGTGACCCTGACCATCGACGGCGGCGGGCTCCTGGTCTGACGGAGCGCTGTGGAAACACCAAGATGAAACATCGGACGGTTGGCATCGCGGGCCTGGGCGCGATCGGGCAGAAGGTCGCGCTCTGGCTGCGCGAGAATCAGGACGGCTTCACGCTAAGCGCAGTCGCCTCGGGCGATGCGGAAAAAGCCAAGGCCTGGCTCGCAGCGGCACGCCTCACCGCGCCTGTGGTCGCGCCGGCCGAGCTCGCCAAGCGCGCCGAGATCATCGTCGAGGTCGCGCCGGCCGCCGCCTTTGCCGCGATCGCACGGCCCGCGATCGAGGCCGGGCGCGTGCTCATGGTGCTGACCTCGAGCGCGCTCCTGACCCATGGTGACCTGATGGACCTGGCCGCCAAGCGCGGCGCCCGCATCCTGGTGCCGACGGGGGCGCTGCTCGGCATGGACGCCGTGGTCGCGGCGGCCCAGGGCCCGGTCGAATCGGTCATGCTCTCGACGCGGAAACCGCCGCGCGGCCTGGCCGGCGCGCCCTACCTCGTGACGCACGCGATTGACGTGGCCGCGATCACCGGCCCGACCCGCGTGTTCGCCGGCAGCGCGCGCGAGGCGGCCGCGGGCTTCCCTGCCAATGTCAACGTCGCGGCGACGCTCGCGCTGGCCGGCATCGGGCCCGACCGCACCCAGGTCGAGATCTGGGCGGACCCGAATGTCAGCCGCAACATCCACCGCATCACCGTGCGCGCCGAGGCCGCCAATTTCTCAATGGAAATCGAAAACGTGCCGTCGGAGAACCCGCGCACCGGGCGGCTCACACCGCTCTCCGTGATCGCCGCGCTGAAGCGCCTCGACGCGCCGGTGGTGATTGGTACCTGACCTAAGCCCGCGGCCGGCGCATCTCGAAGATGGTCTCGACCACCGTGAAGTCGTGATAGCCGAGGCGCGCGATCGGCCTGACCAGCGACAGATCGACGCGTCCGTTGCGGATCACCTCATCCGCGATATGCACGCCGACGACGCGCCCGATTCCGACGGCGTTGCGCTCTTCGGGATCGTTCGAGGGCAGCTCGATGGTCTGGTGATAGACGCATTCGAGATGGATGGGTGATTCGGCGACCCGCGGTGGCTTGACCAGGCGCGAGGGCACGGGCGTCAGGCCCGCCAGGGAGAGCTCGTCCACCTCGGGCGGTACCGGCGCCGAGGTGCGGTTCATCTGCTCGCGCAGCTTGTAGGTCGCGAGGTTGAAGACGAACTCGCCGGTCGCCTCGATGTTCCGGAGCGTATCCTTCGGGCCATGCGGGTCGCGCCCGGTGGTGGCGAACATCACCATGGGCGGGTCTTCGGCCACCGCGTTGAAGAAGCTATAGGGCGCGAGGTTGACGATGCCCTCCCGCGACAGGGTGGTGAGCCAGCCGATCGGGCGCGGCGCCACACAGGCCTTAAATGGGTCGTAGCTGAGCCCATGCGCCATGGTGGCGGTCTCGTAGAACATCGCGGGGTCTCCTCGTTCGATGCTTGATCATGGCCCGGCCGCCGGCCCCAAGTCACGGCTGGTCGCGCGCCCTGGTCTGACCTCCCCTCGAGCGCCCCACCGGTTGCCAGTGGGCCGAATCGTGTAATAACGTGGCGCCCAAGCCGAGCGCAGCGGCACGCCAAAGTCGCCGGCTCGAGGGGCTGCGCACCCGGGGCTGGCAACAATGAGCGGGAGGACTTGATGGCATTCTCACGCAGGCGGTTCTTGCAGGCCTCGGGCGCCGGCCTCGCGATCGCAGGGTTCCCGGCGATCATCCGGAGCGCGCGCGCCGATGATGTGGTCAAGGTCGCGGCCATGCATGACCGCACCGGCAGCCACGGCATCTACGGCAAGGAAATGGATGACGCGGCCAAGTTCGTGACCGAGGAGATCAACGCCGCCGGCGGCGTGATGGGCAAGAAGATCGAGCTGACCGCGTTCGACACCGGCTCGAACATGCAGAACTACGCGCAATACGCCCAGCGCGTGGCGACGCAGGACAAGGTGTCGGTCGTGTTCGGCGGCATCTCCTCCGCCTCGCGCGAGACCGTTCGCCCGATCTTCGATCGTTACAAGATGCTGTACTTCTACAGCACGTTCTATGAGGGCGGCGTGTGCGACAAGACGGTGTTCGTCAATGCCGAGACACCGGCGCAGATGATCGGCCCGGCGCTCGAATATTCGACCGGCAAGTACAACGCCAAGAAGCTCTACACCATTTGGGCCGACTACAATTACGGCCAGATCTGCTCGAAGTGGCTGAACGGCTTCGCCAAGCAGAAGGGCTATGAGATCGTGGCGGCGGAGTTCTTCCCGCTCGACGTGTCGGACTTCTCCTCGACCATCACCAAGATCCAGCAGGCGAAGCCTGACATGGTGGTGTCGGGCCTCGTCGGCGCCGCGCACATCGGCTTCTACCGCCAGTGGCCGGCGGCCGGCATGCTCGGCAAGATCCCGCTGCACTCGACCGTGTTCGGCCCGTGGGAAAAGGCCGCGCTCAAGGCCGAGGAAATCGAGGGTCTGGTCACCTCGTTCCACTATTTCCAGACCGTCGATTCGCCCGCAAACAAAGCGTTCATCGAGAAGTGGCATGCCAAGTTCGGCGCCGACTATGCCGAGCTCGGCACGCTCGCGGTCTGCACCTACAACTCGTTCTACCTGTGGAAGGCCGCGGTCGAGAAGGCCGGCAGCTTCGAGCGCGAGAAGGTGATCGAGGCACTCGAGAGCCCGGTCTCGTTCGACGGCCCGGGCGGCAAGGTGACGGTGCATACCGGCAGCCACCACTCGAACATGGCGATCAACATCACCGAGGTGACGGGCGGCCAGTTCAAGATCATCAAGACGGTCGATAACGTCGAGCCGTCGGACACCTCATCGGTCTGCGACCTGATCAAGAACCCGAACCAGGCAACCCAGTACATCCCCGAGGGTTGAGCACGGTTCGACCGCTGGCGAAAGAATGCCCCGGGCTCGGAGGCCCGAGCTCGGGGTCACCCCTCGGTGTTTCGCCTAGTCCTCTTTTCCTGACTCAGGGAGGCTGATCGCCCGACATGGACGTCGCCGCGATCACCATCATCCAGATCATCAACATGATCTCGATGCTCGCGCTGATGAGCATCGGGCTCGCGGTCATTTTCGGCATGATGCGCGTGATCAATCTCGCGCATGGCGAGTTCCTGATGCTGGGCACCTATGCGGTGCTGGTGCCAGCCAAGCTCGGCGTCAACATCTGGATCTCGATGTTCATCATCGCGCCGATCTTCGTCGGCCTAGTGGGCGTGTTGGTTGAGCGCATCATCGTCCGCCGGCTCTACGGCCGCATGATGGACACGCTGCTCGCAACCTGGGGTCTCAGCCTCCTGATCATCGGCATCATGACGACCATCTTCGGCAACACGATGGAAGGCGTCTCGACGCCGTTCGGCAATTTCTCCATCGGTGAGATCGCCGAGAGCCAGTACAAGTTCTTCATAATCGGCATCGCGGCGGCGCTGATGGCAGCCGTCTTTGTCGTGCTGAAATACACCAAGCTCGGCCTGATCGCGCGCGGCACCATGCAGAACGCCAACATGGCGAGCGCGCTCGGCATCAGCCCCTCGACCGTCTACACCGCGACCTTCGGCATCGGCGCGGCGCTGACGGGCTTCGCCGGCGCCGTGCTCGCGCCCGTCATCGGCGCGGCGCCCACGCTTGGCGTCGCCTATGTCGCCAAGGCCTTCATCACGGTCATCGGCGGCGGGCAGGCGATCCTCACCGGCACGGCGAGCGCCTCCGGCGTGTTCGGCGTGATCAACCAGGTCGTGACGTACTTCTCCACACCGGTGCTGGGCGAGGTCGCGCTCCTGATCGGCGCCGTCCTGCTATTGCGTGTGCTGCCACAAGGCATCACGGGACGGTTCTTCCGGAGGGGCCTGTGAGCCTGTTTCAGACGCGCTGGAGCGGCCCCTTGATGGTGCTCGTGATCGCAGCGCTGTTGCTCACGCTGATCCCGGCCTTTGCGCCGGCCTATGTCGCGCTTCAGCTCACGCTTTACTTCTCCTTCGGCATTCTGGGCCTCAGCCTCGCCTGGGTGTGGGGCTATGGCGGCATCTTCTCCTTCGGCCAGGCGGCCTTTTTTGGCCTTGGCGGCTATTCCTATGCGGTCGCCTCGATCAATCTCAGCGGCTCGACCGTGGCGATCCTGATCGGCCTCGCGGTGCCGACCGCGTTCGCCGTGCTGCTCGGCTATTTCATGTTCTATGGGCGCCTGAGCGGCGTGTACCTCGCGGTGATCACGCTCGTCGTGACGCTCGCGATCCACAAATTCCTCGGCCACACCGCGGGCTTCGAATATCGCATCGGCACCGCCCATCTCGGCGGTTACAACGGCATGCCGGCGCTGCCGCCGATCAACGTGCCAGGCGATGTCTCGAAGTTCCTCTGGCCGGAGGACATGTACTACGCGACCGGGATCATGCTGCTCGCGGTCTATTTCGGCCTGCGCTGGCTGCTGACCACCGCCTTCGGCCGGCGTGTCATCGCGGTGCGCGAGAACGAGTTGCGTGCCGAGCTGCTCGGTTATGACACGCGGCTCTATAAGCTCGCGACCTTCGCGCTCGGCGCGTTCATCGCGGGGCTCGGTGGCATCCTGTTCGCCAATTGGAACTCGTTCATCGACCCGCATGTGTTCGAGCTCGGCTTCGGCGCGCAGATCATCATCTGGGTGGTCGTCGGCGGGCTTGGCACTCTGATCGGGCCGATATTGGGCGCGATGCTGCTCGGCTTCGCGGCCGTCGAGCTCGGCACGCAGCAAACGATCGACCCGAACGTGATCCTCGGCGCGATCCTGCTCGTCTTCGTGTTGATCGTTCCGCAGGGAGTCGTGCCCTCGGTTCGCACCGTCATGGCCTGGTGGAAACAGGTCAGGGCCAACAAGCGAGCATTGGCCGCTGCTCAGGTCCGATAGCGCTTTTCGAGCGCGTCCCACGCGGGCTTATTCACGACCCGTTGGCGCTCGGCGAAGCTCGCCAGCCGATCGCCGACGCGATCGAGCCCGCCATCTGCTTTGAGCGCTGAGAGCACCTCCTGCATCGCCTTGACCGCGGCTTGAAGCGCCGCGTTGGCGTAAAGCACGAGCCCGAAGCCAAGGCCCGCAAGCTCCGCCTGGGAGAGCGCTGGCGTGCGGCCGCCAAACACCATGTTCGCCAGCTGCGGTACGCTGAGCGTACGCGCAATCTGGGCCAGCTCGTCGCGGCTCTCAGGGGCCTCGACGAAGGTCGCGTCCGCGCCGGCCTCGATGTAGGCGCCCGCGCGATCGAGCGCAGCAGCGAGGCCCTGAACCGAACGCGCGTCGGTGCGCGCGATGATGAGAAAATCACGCGAGGTGCGCGTATCGACCGCGGCTTTCACCTTCGCGACCATCTCCCCGGTCGGAATTACTTCCTGGCCAGAGAAGTGCCCGCAGCGCTTCGGGAACACCTGATCCTCGACCTGGATCGCATTGGCGCCGGCGCGTTCCAACGTACGCACGGTGCGCACCATGTTGAGCGGGTTGCCGAAGCCAGTGTCGGCATCGACCACGAGCGGCAGATCGCAGATCTCAGCGATGGTGGTCACCGTGTCGGCCAGCTCGCTCAACGTGACGAGCCCGATATCGGGCAGGCCGAGGCGCGTATTGGCGATGCCGGCACCGGTGACATAGACGGTCTCAAAGCCGGCATCGGCGATGAGGCGTGCGGTCAGCGCATTCGCTGCGCCGGGCGCCAGCACCGCGCGCCGCGCTTCCAGCAAGCCGCGCAGGCGCGCGCCCTTGGTCACCTCACTCGCCATGCCAGCCTCACTCCCAAGATTGCGCGAGCCGCAAAGGGTCGGGCGGCGGCAGCGGCTTCAGTTTTGTTCGTGGAACATAGAGCTGTCCGGCCATGAGCCGACGCGCGGTGCGGAACACGGTCGCTGTGCCGGCACGGGCCGTGCCATTTTCGATTCGCACCGAGGCATCGACCGGCAGCACGCCCGAGGGATGGCCGATACGCACCGGCGCGCCGGCCGATTCAGGCGGACGACAGAGCGCATGCACGAGCGTGCCGGGCACGCGCGCCGCAACCGCCGCACACATGGCGCCGGTCAAGGGAATCGCGTTGTGCGGCACGCCCATCGAAATCATGCGGATCAAAACGTCGATCGACGCCGCCGGCAGGCGCCGCCCATCCAACAGGCGTGACTCGGCGGGCGCGGCCACCATCGCCACCTTCGGGCTCGAGGGCGTGCTTGTGGTCGCCTCCTCGGCGTTGCGCGCCAGCCCCATCATCACCGCCGCCGCGCCGCGAATGGCTTCGAGGGTGCGCATGATCATGGCGTTGGCGCGGATCTGACTGGGTTGCTCCGTCGCACTTGCGCCAAGCGCGCGCGCCTCGACGAACAGCACCGGGTTGGTGGCATCGACCAGCGAGCCCTGGATCTTGCGCCCATCAGGCAGTGCGAACTCGTCGATCGTATTTCCGGTCGGCAGCAACCGCCCCGACACGGCGCCACCCGGATCCTCGAAATCGAGGCGGATGCGGGACCCCGCACCCGCGACGCCATCGATCGTGAAGCCACCGTCGATCGCCGCCGCGCCGCCCCGTGCCTCGAGATGACACAGCACGCGCTTCTTCGTGTTGGTGTTGAACATGCGCACGGTGCACGGGCCATCCTTGGCCGTGACGAGCCCTTCATCGAGCGCGAAGGCGCCGACCGCGGAGGAGAGATTGCCGCAATTGGAGCGGTAATCGACCATGGCGATATCGACCGCGACCTGCCCGAACGTGTAGTCGATATCGCAATCAGGCCGCGCCGAGGGCTCGATGATCATCACCTTGGAGAGCGAGGAAATGCCGCCGCCCATGCCATCGAGCTGGCGGCCATAGGAATCCGGGCTGCCGAGCGCGGCCGTGAAGACGGCGTCCCACAGCGCGCGCTCGATCGGCAGATCGCGCTTGTGGAAAAAGAGCCCCTTGCTCGAGCCGCCTCGCATGAAGATGGCGGGCAGCGTCGTTTGATCCACGCCCCTGCCCTCGCGCTCAGGCCGCCGAGGGCTGGCGCACGCGCGCCGCCGCATGCTGTCCTGCAGCCCGGCCAAAGACCGCGCCGCGCAGCACCGAGGTTGCCCCGGTATAGGTCCCGTAATAAAGGCCGATCACCTCGCCGCCCGCGTAAAGGCCGGGGATCACCACGCCATCACCGTCAAGCACCTGGGCGTCGCGATTGACCTTTAGGCCGCCGAAGGTGAAGCAATTGGCGCAGATGATCGGATAAGCGAGGAACGGCGCGCGATCGATCGGCCGTGCCCAGTTCGATTTCTTCGGGTCGAGCCCATGGGTCGCGAGACCGTCCGTCGCGAGCGGCTTGAACGGGGCATTGCTCGTGCAGGCCGCGTTGTAGCGCGCGATCGTCTCGCCCAGCGCCGCGCCATTGATGCCGAGCTGCTCCGCGAGCGAAGTGATGCTTGGCGCGCTGATCGGTGGCCGATCCGTGCGCACCGATTTCTTCCAGTTCGGCACATCGTCAATTTTCGAATCAAGGATGACCCACGCGATGCCCTCGGGCTGATGCCAGATGCGCCGCGTGATCCCCTCATAGGTGGCATCCACCGTGCTGGGCGCCTCATCGAGGAAGCGCTGACCGAGCCTGTTCACCAGAATGCCGTAGTTGAACACCATGATGACGGGCTCCGGCTGGCCCGAGCGTGGATCGATCGGCTCGGCATGGAACGCGCCATAGTCGCCCGATGGGCACGCGCCGATCTCAAGCGCCATGCGAATGCCTTCGCCCTTGTTGTAATAGCCGCCGCGCGCGACCGGGCGGATATAGCGCGCCTCAGGCCCGACATAGCGGGCCAGCATCTCCGGGTTTCCCTCGAAGCCGCCTGAGGCCAGAATGATCGAGCCGCCGATGAAGCTGCGGGTCGCGCCGGATTTGTCCGTAGCGCGCACGCCGATGACGGCGCCGGCCTCGTTGCGCACCAGCGAGCGCGCCGAAGTTTCATAGAAGATCTCGATGCCGTTGGCCTCGGCCCAGCCGGCGAGCGCCTCGACCAGCGCGAGGCCGCCGCCGATCGGCGCGATGCGCGTGGTGCAAGTGGTGATGAAGTAATTCGGCAGAAAGTCGAACTTCAGCCCGAACGACTTCAGCCATTGCAGGGTCGGCCCGGCACGCTCGGCGAAGCTGCCGATCAGTTCAGGATCGGTGAAACCTAGGGTCTTCACAATCGAAGGCCAGTGCTCATAGGCGTTGCCGGCCTCGCGCACCAGCGCGGGATCAAGGTAGTGGCCCGAGTTTTCGGCCAGATGATGTTCGAAATCATCCGCCACTTCGTGCTCGCTCTTCATGCGCATGAAGGCCTCGGTCCAGCGCGTGTTGCCACCGCGCTCCTCGCGCGGCGCGCGCTCGAGCACGGCGACCCGGGCGCCCGCCTGCCGCGCCGAGACCGCGGCGGACAACCCGGCAATGCCGCAGCCGACCACCACCACGTCGTACGTTTGTGACCCCATGACCGACCCTATCTCGCCCGCCTGTTTCACCTGATCGACAGGCGGCTAGATTGATGCTTAGGTCCGGCCACGGCAACCCCTCGGATGCCCTCGCGCCAGATGAACCCCGCCGCCATCGGACAGCCCCTCCGCCGGGTCGAGGACGAGCGCTTTGTGCGCGGCCTCGGCAGCTATGCCGAAGACATCGTGCTGGCGGGCGCGCTGCACGGCGTCGTGCTGCGCTCGCCCCATGCCCACGCTCGAATCGCGTCCCTAGACGCGTCGGCCGCCCGCGCGGCGCCCGGCGTCGTCGGGGTTCTCACGGCCGATGACCTGGACCGCGACCGGATCGGCCCCATGCCGTGCGCGAGCCTCGCGACCGGGCTCAAGGGCGTCGGCGGCAAGCCACCGATCATGCCGGCGCATTTTCCGCTGGCGCGCGGCACCGTGCGGCATGTGGGCGAGGCGGTCGCCTTCGTCGTCGCCGAATCGGAGGCGCAGGCGCGCGAGGCCGCCGAGCTGATCGCGGTCGAGTACGAGCCATTCGAGGCGGTCACAACTGCCACAGCGGCGGGAGACGACGGCGCGCCGCAGCTTTGGCCCGAGGCGACGCGCAATCTCGCGCTCGTCTGGGAGAACGGCGATGCTGTGGCGACCGAGGCTGCGTTCGCGCGTGCCGCGCACATCGCGCAGCTCGATACGCTCAACAACCGGCTGATCCCGACGCCGATCGAGAACCGCTCGGCGCTCGGCGCCTTTGAGGCCGGCACCGGCCGCTACACGCTGTGGAGCCAGACGCAAGGCGGCCACATGCTGCGGCGCCTTTTGGCCGAGAGCGTGCTCGGCGTGCCGGAGAACCGGGTGCGCGTGATCACGCCCGATGTCGGCGGCAGCTTCGGCATGAAGATGTACCTCTACCCCGAGCAGGCGCTGGTGCTCTGGGCGGCGCGGCGCTTCGGCCGGCCGGTGCGCTGGGTCGCCGAGCGCGGCGAGAGCTTCCTCGCCGACAGCCATGGGCGCGATCAACACATTACGGGCGAGCTCGCGCTCGATGAAGGTGGCCGAATCCTGGCCTTGCGCGTGCGCACCGAGGCGAACATGGGCGCCTATTTCTCGACCCTCGCACCGATCATCCCGACCGCAGGCGGCACGCGCGGCCTGACCGGCGTCTACGACATCCCCACCGCGCACGTGCGCGTCAGACTGCGCTTCACCAACACCGCGCCGATCGATGCCTATCGCGGCGCGGGCAGGCCCGAGGCGGCCTTCCTGATCGAGCGATTGATCGAGATCGCCGCGCGCGACACGGGGCACGACCCGCTCGCGCTGCGCCGCCTGAACCTCGCGCGCATCGACAATACGCCGTACAAGACCGCGCTCGGGCTTAACATCGACAGTGGTGCGTTCGGGAAGAATCTCGACGACGCGCTCCACGCCGCCGATGCCACAGGGTTTCCAGCCCGCTGCGCCGCCGCGCGCGCACGTGGCCGGCTTGCCGGCCTCGGCGTCTCGCTCTATGTCGAACCCTGCGGCGGCGGGCGCGACCAATTGGCCGCGCTCCGCTTCGACCCGAGCGGCTCGGTGACCGTGCTGATCGGCTCGCAATCAAACGGCCAGGGCCACGAAACCGCGTACGCCCAGATCGTGGCCGATCGTCTGCAGCTCCCGATCGAATCGATCCGTGTGGTGCAGGGCGACACCGACGCCGTGCCCTATGGTCGCGGCACCAGCGGCTCGCGCTCACTTCCGATTGGCGGCAATGCGCTGGCCGGTGCCGCCGAGCGTGCGCTCGCCAAGGCGAAGCTCATCGCCGCGCATCTGATCGAGGCGGCGGAAGCTGACCTTCGGTTCGAGGGCGGGCATTTCCGTGTCGCCGGCACCGACCGCGCGATCGCCATGAAAGCCGTCATCGAGACCGCGTTCGAGCCAGCCCGCCTGCCGCCCGGCATGGCGCCGGGCCTCGACGAATCCCTGCATCACAACCAGGCGGCGCTGACCTTTCCGAACGGCTGTCATGTCTGCGAGCTCGAGGTCGATGGCGAGACCGGCGTTGCCGAGATCACGCGCTACACCGTGGTCGACGATTTCGGCCGGCTGATCAATCCGCTGCTGGTCGAGGGCCAGGTCCATGGCGGTGTGGCGCAGGGCATCGGCCAGGCGCTCTTCGAGCATGGCATCTATGACCCCGAGGGCGGGCAACTTTTGACCGGCTCGCTGATGGACTATGCTTTGCCCCGCGCCGATGCGTTGCCCGCGATCTCGCTCGGCTTCAACGAGGTGCCGTGCCGCACCAACGCTCTCGGCCTCAAAGGCTGCGGCGAGGCCGGCGCGATCGCGGCGCCCGCGGCCGTGATCAACGCGCTGGTCGATGCACTCAAGGAATTCGGCGTGCGCCATATCGAGATGCCGGCGACGCCTGAGCGACTCTGGCGCTTGATGCGGAACAGCAAACTCCAGGGCTCGTAGAGCCTTGGCCGGCGCGACTGCGTTGCGCGCTTTGGCGCGCGCACCAGCACGCGACGCCGCCTTTGCGGCGGAAGCCAAGCGAGCGGAGCGAGCGCCCGGCACGTCAGGGCGTCTCGATGATCACTCTCGATCAACGAGACTGACGTCAAGACGACCCGTCCTTCGACTCCGGCACAAGCTGCCCGCCGTCGACCACGATGGTCTGACCGGTGATGTAGGCGGCCTCCTTGGTGGCGAGGAAGAGCGCGGCATAACCGAGGTCCTCGACCGCACCAAGACGGCCGAGCGGGATCGCTGCCTTCGCCGCACGCCAATAGTCCTCGCCCATGGCGGCACCGCCCTCGGTCATGATGTTGCCCGGCAGCACCGCGTTCACCGTGATGCCGTATTTGGCGAACTCCAAGCAGGCCGCGCGCATGAAGCCGAGCTGGCCCGCCTTGCTCGCGCCGTAATGGCCGAAGCCGGGGGTCGAGGTAAATGGGCCGGTGATCGAGGAGGTCAACACGATGCGGGCCTGCTTGCTTTTCTTCAGGTGAGGCAGGCAGGCCTGCACCGACAGGAACGTGCCCTTCAGGTTGGTCGCCTGAACCTCGTCCCATTGCGCCGCCGTCATCTCCTCGATGCGCACCATCGGGAACACGCCGGCATTGGCGCAAAGGATGTCAACGCCGCCATGGCGCTCGTCAGCGGTGCGGGCCATCGCCAATGTTGCCGCTTCATCCGAAACGTCCGCCGCAAAGGCCGAGGCGACATGGCCTGCCTTGACCAACTCGGCCGACGCCGCTTCGGCCGTCGCGCCGTCGCGCGCCACGATCAGCACCTTGGCGCCGTGCTCGGCGAACACGCGTGCGATGCCCTTGCCGATACCCTTGCTGCCGCCGGTCACGATGACGGATTTGCCCCTGATCGAATCAGCCAGCATCGCGGCCCTCCCGGTTCGTGCGCTCGTTTACGCGTCGAGCGATTGCTCCAGCGCCTCGATCAGCGTCGCGATATGCTCGCTTTTGAAGCAGAGCGGCGGGCGGATCTTGAGAATATTGCCGAAGCGCCCGGCCGCGCCGATCAGCACGCCGCGATCGCGCATGCCATTGATGACGCGCGTCGCCGTTTCCGCATCGGGGCGCGCGAGGTCACCGTCATGGCTGAATTCGACGCCGATGAAGAGGCCGGCACCGCGCACCTCGCTGATGCCCGGACAGCGTTGCCTCAGGGCCGCGATGCGCTCACGCAATTCGGCACCGATGACGCGCGCATTCTCCTGCAGGCCCTCGTCGCGCAGCACGTCGAGCACGGCGAGGCCGGCCGCCGCCGCCACCGGATTGCCACCGAAGGTGTTGAAATAGCCGACCTCCGTGCAATAGGCCGCGAGCCGCTTGGGCGTTGTCGCGAGCCCGGCGATTGGAAAGCCATTGCCCATCGGCTTGCCCATGGTGACGATATCGGGCGTCAGACCATGGCGGCCGAAGCCCCACATGTGATCGCCCGTGCGGCCAAAGCCGGGCTGCACCTCATCGGCGATGAACAGCCCACCGGCCGCGCGCATGGCCTTCACCGCCGGCGCCATGAAGCCCTTGGGGTCGGCGAACACGCCGTCGCTCGAAAAGATCGAATCGCAGATCAGCGCCGCCGGCTTCAGCCCATCGCGCGCCAACGCCGCGATCGCCTGCTCGACCGCCTTGCCGAAACCACCCGCGATGTCATCGCCGTAGGCCGCGCGGCCGGGTGCCGGCACAAGCCTTACATGGCGCCTGAGCCGGCCGGGCTTCAACGCCGAGGGCGAAATCTCGGTCACCGCGGTCGTGTTGCCGTGATAAGCGGTCTCGGTGACGATGAAGCCCTCGGCGCCCGAGGCCGCGCTCGCGATGCGCATGGCGAGGTCATTGGCCTCGCTCCCCGAGCAGGTGAGCGCGACGTTCGACAGGCTCTTCGGCAAGGTCGCCTTGAGCCGCTCTGCATAGGTCTCGATGATCTCGTTCAGATAGCGCGTGCTGGTGTTGACGGTGGCGGATTGCTTCGCGATGGCCTCGGCGACGCGCCTGTGGCTGTGCCCGATCGAGGGCACGTTGTTATAGGCATCGAGATAGCGCCGGCCATCGGCCGCGACCATCCACGCGCCCTCCGCCGCCACGATGTTGAGCGGCGCGCGATAGAACAGCACGGAGGCCGCGCCGAAATTGCGCTCGCGTCGTTCCAGGAGCGCCTTGGTCTCAGCGTCGAGCCCGGCCTTGGCCTCGCGCTCGAAGGCGTTCAGCGACAACGCGTGTCGGACCTCGGCCATGCCCTGCCTCCCAAGCTGATGCGCCGCCTCAGCCGAAGCGCGCGAGATAGCGCTCGGCGAGCTCGCAGCTGAACGAGCAATAGCCCGGGCCCGCGGTCTGCGCCAGCACCGTATCGGCGTGCGAGCCGAACCAAGCAAACACGGTCAGGCGGCGCAGCATGATGAAGGTCCAGATCTCGGCCTCATCCGCCGCGGAGAGCGGCCGCACCCGCCGATAGCCCTCGAGCCAGGCGGCCAACAGCGCGTCGAGGTTCGGGTCGTTCTCGATCAGCGAGACCGCGGTGGCGATGTCGTAGAGAAACCAGCCGAGGCCGCAATCATCGAAGTCGATGACGCGAACGTCGCCCTGGTGGATCAGCAGATTGCCAAGGCGAAAATCAGCATGGATCAGGCCGAAGCGATCGGGCGCCGTGCCGTAGGCCCGCAGGCGCTTCCCGATCGTCGCGACCGCGCGCTCAAAGATCGGCCGCTGCTGGTGGGTGAGCTCCGGCCCGTCTTGCCACGGGCCCCAGTTTGGCGTGGCACCCAGGCAGTGCTCGAAATCCCAAGACAGGCGCTCGAAAAAGGGCGGCCGGCGCCAGCCCACACTGTGAACGTGGGTGCGCGCGGCCATCTCGCCGAGCTGGCGAAAGGCCGGCACGAGGTCGTGCTCGGGCGAAGGCTCGCGGCCGTCGATGAACTCGAAGAGCACGCAACGGCGCGGCGTCGGTACGCTTGGATGCGAAACGACCTGAATGTCCTCGCCATTGCGCGCCGGAATCGCCTGCGGCGTCTTGATCCCGGCCTCGGCCTGGAGCGCACGCATCCAGGCGAGCTCGGTGCGGATGCCATTGGTCGTGTTGTAGCCCTCGCGATGCACGCGAAGGATGACGGGGCGACCACCACCGCGCGGCTCGACGCGATAGATAGAGTTTTCGGTGCGGTTGATCGGGCGCAGCGTGGCGCCCTCGAGCCCCCAATGGCCGAGCGCCGTCGCCGCCAGCGCATCGACATTGACGACGATCGGGGTGGGCGAGAGGACGTTGGTCATCAGATCAGGTCTGCCGGACGGATTCTGGGCGCCCAGTCTTGCCGATCCCGGGCGCCCGAGCCAAGGGCACAGGCGTCACCCGTTGCGATCCATGGGGACACTTCTTTGCCATTGCCTTCAAAGGCTAAAGGTGTCTCGCCAATACGTACATTCCTACACGCTCGGACGAGCGGAAAGGGCACGCGACCAAGCCGCACGGAAAACGCTGAAGAACTTGGTTCTCCCGGTACGGTTGCCAGCGGCCGAGTGTAGATAGCGCGAAGTGCACTGCAGAACGCCCTCCGAAGGCGTGAGCCCTTCCGCGGCATAGCGACCCCGTTATTCGTCAGAAAATCGAGCTTATACCAAGGCGCGATGAGCTTGACTCATCGGGCCTTGGCCGGCGCGACTGCGCCGCGCCGCCTTGCGGCGGGAGCCAAGCGAGCGGAGCGAGCGCCCGGCGTTTGAGGGCGCCTCGATGTTCGGTCACGATCATCGAGGTTTGGTATTACAAGGTGGATCCGTTCGAACCGGGGCGGATCACGGTCAGCCAGGGCTGTCCAGCCCCTGGCAAGCACCCTTGTCCCCATCTAACATCCCGCACCGGCTCGGCGTGGAGAGCGGCCCGAACACGACATTCCTGAGCCTGGCCGGAGTCCGACGGGCCACGATCAGGTGGATCCATGTCTTCGATCAATCTTCGCCAGCACGAGATTCTCGCCATCGCCCGCCAGTCGGGCAAGGTCACCGTTGAAGGCTTGGCGTTGCATTTCGATGTCACGCCGCAAACCATTCGCAAGGACCTGAACGAGCTCTGCGAGCAGCGGATGCTGACCCGCACCCATGGCGGGGCGCTGCTCTCCTCGGGCGTCGAGAACGTGGCCTACGAGGCGCGGCGCCAGCTCGCCGCGGGAGAGAAACACCGCATCGGCCGGCGTGCCGCTGAGCTCATTCCCGACAACTGCTCGCTCTTCGTCAATATCGGCACCACTACCGAGGAGGTCGCCCGGGCGCTCGTGCAGCACGAAGGCCTGCTGGTGATCACCAACGACCTGCACGTGGCCACCCTGCTTACCCCCTGCCCTGGCATCGAAGTGATCGTGGTCGGCGGCGTGGTGCGGCGCGCCGACGGTGGCATCGTCGGCGAGGCCGCGGTCGACTTCATCCGGCAGTTCAAGGTCGACTATGCGGTAATCGGCGTCTCCGCGATCGACGACGACGGAGCGCTTCTCGACTTCGATTATCGCGAGGTCCGCGCGGCGCAGGCGATCATCGCCAACGCCCGCCACGTCATCCTGGTGTCGGATGCGATGAAGTTCACGCGCTCAGCGCCCGTACGGATCGGCCACATGAGCCAGGTCAGCACCTTCGTCACGGACCAGAAGCCGCCGGACGCCATTCTCGAGGTCTGCCGTGGCCATGATGTCAGCGTCGAGGTCGCCTCAAGCCCAGAAGAGGATGGCCAGGATCGCCCTGCGGCCTGACGTTCGAATTTTCGATTGTCTTTCGATTTCATTTCGTATTTCATCGTTTCCTGGACGAGACCGGGAAATCGTCCGGAATTTCGTAAAGATTTGTTCGCAGCTGCAAAAAACGAAAAAAACAGAAATCTGGGTGATGGCCGTCGGGGAGGCTCGATGCCGAGTGGGGATGGCCCCTACGATCTCGCGATCATCGGCGGCGGCATCAATGGCTGCGGCATCGCGCGTGACGCCGCCGGTCGCGGGCTCAAGGTATTTCTTGCCGAGCAGGACGATCTCGCCCGCGCGACGTCCTCCGCCTCGACCAAGCTCATTCACGGCGGGCTTCGCTATCTCGAGTATTTCGAGTTCCGCCTTGTGCGGGAGGCGCTGATCGAGCGCGAGGTACTGTTTCGCGCGGCGCCCCACATTGTCAGGCCGCTCCGCTTCGTGCTGCCGCACCACAAGGGCCTTCGTCCCTGGCCGATCCTGCTCTTCGGCCTCTTCCTCTATGACCATCTCGGCGGGCGCAAGATCCTGCCGCCGACGCGCGTGGTGGACCTTAGGCGCGACCCGCTCGGCGAGCCCCTACGGCCGAACTATGTACGAGGCTTCGAATACTCCGACTGCTGGGTCGACGATGCGCGCCTGGTCGTGCTGACCGCGCGCGACGCGGCCGATAGGGGCGCCGACATCAGCCCACGAACCCGCTGCCTGAAGGCACGACGCGACGGCGGCCTGTGGCGGTTGACGATCGAGCAGGCCGGATCAGACGGCGGCCACGCAATTGCGGCGCGCGCGCTGATCAACACCGCCGGACCCTGGGTCAGCGAAGTGCTCGGGTCTGTCATCGGGGTGCGCCAGCCGGACAGGATCAGGCTGGTCAAGGGCAGTCACCTGGTGCTCGACAAGCTCTATGCGCACGACCGCTGCTATACCTTCCAGAACGCGGATGACCGGGTGTGCTTCGCGATTCCCTACGAGGACGAGTTCACCCTGATCGGCACGACCGACGAGGACTATCGGGGCGATCTCGCGTTTCCGGCGATCTCCGACACGGAGCGCGATTATCTGCTCGAATCGGTCGGCACCTACTTAAAGCGGCCGGTAACGCGCGACATGGTGCGCTGGAGCTATTCCGGGATCAGGCCGCTGTACGACGATGGCGCAAGCAAGGCGCAAGAAGCCACACGCGACTATGTCCTGAAACTCGACGCCCCCGACGGGCACCCGCCGCTCCTCTCGGTGTTTGGCGGCAAGATCACCACCTACAGGCGCCTGGCCGAGGCGGTGATGGCCAAGATCGCACCGTTCTTTCCCACCGCTGGCCCGCCTTGGACGGCGACCGCCGCGCTGCCGGGCGGAGACTTCCCGCATGCCGAGTTGGAGCAGCGCGTCGCGGAGTTCGGCGCGCGCCACGCGTTCCTCCCGCCGCTTGAGCCGCGGCGCCTCTTTCGTGCCTATGGCACGCGCGCCGAGCGCATCTTCGAGGGCGCGAGACGGGTCGAGGACATCGGCCAGCGCTTCGGCCCCTTGAGTGAGCGGGAAATCGACTACCTGATCGCAGAGGAATGGGCTCGCTCGGCCGACGACATCCTTTGGCGCCGGTCTAAGCTTGGGCTGCGCCTCGACCGCACGCAGCAGGCCGCGTTGTCGAGCCTCTTGGCGGCGCGGGGACTCGAGGCGCCGGCCCCACGGGCCGGTGCGGGCCGTGGGTGAGGGCATGACAAACCCGCGATCAGGTTTCCACGAGGCTTTCCGATTCGCGCACGGGACCGAAGGCGGGCGCGAATCACGGTTCGACCGGGCGAGCGTGCGCTCCGGTTGGGCTCCAAAATCAAGCCGCACGCACTAGGGAGGACAGAGCGATGTCGCTCAAGAGGACTGTTCCGGCAGCACTGGCGTTGCTGTTGGCGCTCGGTACGACACCGGCCTTCGCCGACGCCGGTGCGATCAAAAAGTGGGTCGACGGCGAATTCCAGCCTTCGACCCTGTCGAAGGAAGACCAGATCAAGGAGTTGGAGTGGTTCGCGAAGGCCGCCGAGCCGTTCAAGGGCATGGAGATCAACGTGCTGTCGGAAACCATCCCGACGCACACCTACGAGTCCCAGGTCCTGACCAAGGCGTTCGAGGAAATCACCGGCATCAAGGTCAACCACCAGCTGCTCGGCGAGGGCGAGGTCGTCCAAGCGGTGCAGACCCAGATGCAGACCAACCGCAACCTCTATGACGCCTACATCAATGATTCGGATCTGATCGGCACTCATTCGCGCCTTCAGCTGGCGGTCAACCTGACTGACTGGATGGCGGGCGACGGCAAGGACGTGACCAATCCGGGCCTCGACGTCGACGACTTCATCGGCAAGTCGTTCACGACCGGGCCCGACGGCAAGCTCTGGCAACTGCCCGACCAGCAATTCGCCAATCTCTACTGGTTCCGCAAGGACTGGTTCGACCGCAAGGATCTGCAGGACAAGTTCAAGGCGAAGTACGGCTACGCGCTCGGCGTGCCGGTCAACTGGTCGGCCTATGAGGATATCGCCGAGTTCTTCACCAACGACGTGAAGGAGATCGACGGCGTCCGGATCTATGGCCACATGGACTATGGCAAGCGCGCGCCCGATCTCGGCTGGCGCATGACCGACGCGTGGCTTTCCATGGCAGGCGCGGGCTCGCGCGGCCTGCCCAATGGGCGCCCCATCGACGAGTGGGGCATCCGCATGGAGGAGAACAGCTGCAACCCGGCCGGCGCATCCGTCGTCAGAGGCGGCGAAACCAACGGCCCTGCCGCCGTCTATGCCATCGCGAAGTGGGACGAGTGGCTTCGCAAGTACGCCCCGCCGGGCGCCGCCGACTACGATTTCTATCAGTCGCTCCCGGCGCTCTCGCAGGGCAATGTCGCCCAGCAGATCTTCTGGTACACGGCCTTCACCGCCTCGATGGTGGCGCCGAAGTCGGAGGGCAACAACACGGTCGATGACCAAGGCAATCCGCTTTGGCGCATGGCCCCCTCGCCCCACGGCTCATATTGGAAGGATGGGCAGAAGCTCGGCTATCAGGACGCCGGCTCCTGGACTCTGTTCAAGTCGACGCCGGTCGATCGGCGCAAGGCGGCCTGGCTCTATGCCCAGTTCACGGTCGCCAAGTCCGTGTCGCTCAAAAAGAGCCATGTCGGCCTGACCATCATCCGTGACAGCGACATCCGCCACGCCTCGTTCACCGAGCGCGCGCCCAAGCTCGGCGGCCTGGTCGAGTTCTATCGCTCGCCCGACCGCGTGAACTGGACGCCGACCGGCATCAACGTCCCCGATTATCCGAAGCTCGCCCAACTCTGGTGGCAGCAAATCGGCGACGTGAACTCCGGCGCATTCACGCCCCAGCAGGCCATGGACCGGCTCGCGGCCGAGATGGACCAGGTGATGGCGCGCATGGAGGCGGCTGACAAGGCCAACAACACTTATGGTGGCTGCGGCCCTCGCCTCAATGAGCCGAAGGACGCCGCCGAGTGGCTCGGCAAGCCGAACGGCCCGCATGCCAAGCTCGACAACGAGAAGCCGCCGGGCGAGACCATCGCGTACGACGAACTCATCAAGCGCTGGACCAGCAAGTAGTCGCGACTTCTTCGCTCGCGATACACTCCCGGAGAGTCCCCTGTGCTCTCCGGGAGTTCTGCGTCACATTGAGACGATCCGTCACGGGGGCTTGGGGATAGGGCTCGCGGATGACACTCGAGCTGAGACAGGTGAGCAAGCGCGTGGGTGCCGATGTGCACATCCACGAGACCAGCCTCATGCTGGAGCCCGGCAGCTTCAACATCCTGCTCGGCACGACCTTGGCCGGAAAGACCACGTTGATGAAGCTGATGGCGGGGCTCGATCGGCCGAGTACCGGCTCGATCTGGTTCGACGGCCAGAACGTGACCGGTGTTTCCGTGCAGAAGCGCAATCTCTCGATGGTCTATCAGCAGTTCATCAACTACCCGAATCTGAGCGTCTACGAGAATATCGCGTCGCCCCTGCGCGTGGCCGGCGTTGCACGACGTGAGATCGATGCGCGCGTCCAGGAGGTGGCGGAGCTCTTGCGGCTGACTCCCATGCTGAAGCGCCGGCCGAGCGAGCTCTCCGGCGGCCAGCAGCAGCGCACCGCGCTCGCGCGCGCGCTCGCTAAGGAGTCGAGCCTCATTCTGCTTGACGAGCCGCTCGCCAACCTCGACTACAAGCTTAGGGAGGAGCTTCGCGACGAGCTGCCGAAGCTCTTCGCCGATCGCAACTGCATCGTCGCCTACGCCACCACGGAGGCCTCCGAGGCGCTGCTGTTCGGCGGTAACACGGCGACCCTGCATGAGGGCCGCGTGACCCAGTTCGGGCCGACCTCGACGATCTACCGCCGCCCCAATACACTGACAAGCGCAAGAGTCTTCTCCGACCCGCCGATCAACGTCGCGCGGATCCGAAAAGCGGGCGATGAGATCGTCGTCGGCGAACGCGTGCGGTGGCCGGTTGGGCGCGCGGCACGTCATCTCGCCGATGGCGACTATTCGATCGGCATCCGCCCGCACCACATCACACCCCATCGCGGCAACGAGGGTAGCGCGACGATCGAAGGTCGCGTGCTGGTCGCGGAACTGAGTGGGTCGGAAAGCGTCGTCCATTTCGACATGGACGGTCAGACCTGGGTCTCTCAATCGCAGGGAATTCACCCGTTCGAGGTCGGTTCGCTGACGCGGCTTCAGGTCGATGTCGAGCGCGGCTTCATTTTCAGCGCGGACGGCGACCTGATGGCTGGAGGCGATTGATGGCACGGGTCACCCTTCAGGCACTTCGCCACAGCTACTACCCGAAGCCACAGTCCGACGCGGACTGGGCGCTGAAGAGGATCGACCTCGAGTGGAGGGACGGTGGCGCCTACGCGCTGCTCGGCCCGTCGGGCTGCGGCAAGACGACGCTTCTCAACCTGATTTCGGGCCTGTTGCAACCGACCGAAGGCCGCCTGCTCTTCGATGATCGCGACGTCACCAAGGCCTCGCCGGAGCAACGCAATATCGCGCAGGTTTTCCAGTTCCCGGTCATCTACGACACGATGACGGTCTACGATAACCTCGCCTTTCCGCTCCGCAACCGCCGGGTTGCCCGCGCCGAGATCGATCGGCGGGTGCGCGAGATTGCCGCCATGCTGGATCTCGACCACATGCTGACCAAGCGGGCCTCTGGCCTTACCGCCGATGGCAAACAGAAGATTTCGCTCGGGCGGGGGCTCGTTCGCTCCGATGTCAACGTCGTCATGTTCGACGAGCCGCTGACCGTGATTGACCCGCACCTCAAATGGGTGCTGCGCTCGAAACTGAAGGAGCTGCACTACCGGATCAACCGGACGATGATCTACGTGACTCACGATCAGACCGAAGCGCTCACCTTCGCCGACCAAGTGGTGGTCATGAAGGATGGCGCGGTCATGCAGGTTGGCACTCCGGTTGAGCTGTTCGAGCGTCCGCGACACACGTTCGTCGGTCATTTCATCGGCTCGCCGGGCATGAACGTGCTGCCCTGCGAGATCCGCAACGGCAAGGTGGTGTTCGCCGGCTTGGCGTTGGACGGCCTGAAGGTCGGCTCGTACCGGGACGAGGGCAAGCGGCTCGAGCTCGGCGTTCGACCCGAGTTCGTGCATTTCGCACCCGCCGGCATCCCGGTGCAGGTCGTCAAGGTTGCCGATGCCGGACGTCACCGCATCGTCGAAGCACGCCACGCTACGCACGTGATCAAGCTCCTGGTGCCGGAAGGCGAGGCGATTCCGGCTGAAGGCGCCTATGTCCGCTTCGAGCCGGACCGAACGCAGGTCTACCAGGACGGCTGGATGGTGACGTGAGCGCATGACGATGAACAAGGTGGTGAATCAGCGCGCTTGGATCTTCGTCCTGCCGGTCGTTCTGCTGGTTGCGTTCAACGCGATCATCCCGTTGATGACAGTTGTGAACTTCTCGGTCCAGGAAACCTTCGGCGACAACGTATTCTCCTGGGCGGGCCTGACTTGGTTCGAGCAGGTGCTGCATTCCGAGCGGTTCCACGCTGCGCTTCTGCGGCAGCTGATGTTCACGGCGATTATCCTCGTGATCGAGATCCCGCTCGGCTTGGTGATCGCGCTCAACATGCCGCGCAAGGGCCCGTGGGTCTCGGTCTGCCTCGTGTTGATGGCTTTGCCGCTCTTGATTCCCTGGAACGTCGTCGGCGCGATGTGGAACATCTTCGCGTTGCCCGACATCGGGTTGCTCGGCCGTGGGCTCAACTGGATCGGCTTCGAATACAACTACACGCGCCAGCCCTTCGCCGCCTGGTTCACCATGGTGCTGATGGACGTCTGGCATTGGACCTCCCTGGTCGTGCTGCTCTGCTATGCCGGCCTGATGTCGATTCCCGACGCCTACTACCAGGCCGCCAAGGTCGATGGAGCGCGACGCTGGGCGGTGTTCCGCCACATCCAGCTGCCCAAGCTCAAATACGTGCTGACCATCGCGATCCTGCTCCGCTTCATGGACAGCTTCATGATCTACACCGAGGCGATCGTGCTGACCGGCGGAGGCCCCGGCAACGCCACCACGTTCCTCTCGATCGACCTGCAGAAGATTGCGCTCGGCCAGTTCGACCTCGGGCCGGCCGGCGCGATGTCGATCGTCTATTTCCTCATCATCCTGCTGTTGAGCTGGCTCTTCTACACGCTGATGATGCGAAGCGAGGAGAAGTGATGGGACGCGCCCGCGGCCTGGTGCCGGCTGTCTACATTCTCTTTGTGCTGCTGCCGATCTACTGGCTGCTCAACATGTCGTTCAAGACCACGAACGAGATCCTCGGCTCGTTCACGCTGTTCCCGAGCGAGTTCACCGTCGAGAACTACACCAAGATTTTCAGCGACCCGACCTGGTATGGCGGTTATATCAACTCGCTGATCTACGTCGTCATCAACACCGTGCTGTCAGTCGCCGTCGCGCTGCCGGCCGCCTATGCCTTCTCGCGCTATCGCTTCCTCGGCGACAAGCACCTCTTCTTCTGGCTGCTCACCAACCGCATGGCGCCACCGGCGGTGTTTGCCCTGCCCTTCCTCCAGCTCTATTCTGCGGTCGGCCTGTTCGATACCCCGATCGCCGTCGCGCTCGCGCACACGCTCTTCAACGTGCCGCTCGCCGTGTGGATTCTCGAGGGCTTCATGTCAAGCGTGCCGAAGGAACTCGACGAGACCGCCTACGTCGACGGCTATTCGTTCTGGCGTTTCTTCCTTCGCATCTTCGTCCCGACCATCGCGGCGGGCATTGGCGTCGCGGCCTTCTTCTGCTTCATGTTTTCCTGGGTCGAGCTTCTGCTGGCAAAGACGCTCACCTCCGTCGAGGCGAAACCGATCGCGGCGACGATGACCCGAACGGCGAGCACGTCGGGCTACGAGCTTGGCCTGCTCGCGGCGGCCGGCGTGCTCACCATCATTCCCGGTGCCTTCGTGATCTATTTCGTGCGGAACTACATCGCGAAGGGCTTCGCCCTGGGCCGCGTGTGAAGGGAGGGTTCGGGCATGGAGGGCACCTCGCTGCTTTCGTGGATGGCCTGGACCTGGCCGACGGCCGGCTTCTTCATCTTCGTCTTCGTTTGCCTTGTCGCCATGGTGGCCTGGGAACGCCTCGCACCCGGCGGAAGCCCGCGCCGCGGCGTGCTCGGGCTCGATACGACGCGCGGCGACCGGCTGTTCATCTCGCTCCTCGGCAGCGCGTTCATCTTCCTGATCTGGCTTGGCGTGATGGGGGCCCCGCTCTGGGGCGGGCTCGGAATCTCGATCGTCTTTTGGTTCGCCGTGTTCCGTTGGGTCTGAGGCCGGGGCAGCGGCGGCACACCCGATGACCTCCTACCTGCTCGCGATCGACCAGGGCACGACCTCGACCCGAGCGATCCTTTTCCACGCGGACCTCACGATCGCCGCCGTGGCGCAACGGGAGTTTCCGCAGCACTACCCCGCCTCCGGCTGGGTCGAGCACGATCCGGAGGACCTTTGGCTCACCACTGTCGAGACGATGCGAATCGCGATCGCCCAGGTCGGCGCCCGCGGGGCAGACATCGCCGCCATCGGCGTCACCAACCAGCGCGAGACGACGGTGGTCTGGGAACGCGAATCCGGACGGCCAATCCATCGCGCCATCGTCTGGCAGGACCGGCGCACGGCCTCGTGGTGCGAGGCGCTGCGGCGCGACGGCCTCGAGGGTGCGTTCGTGCGCCGGACTGGCCTCCTGCTCGATCCCTATTTCTCCGGCACCAAGATCGCCTGGATTCTGGATCATGTGGAAGGTGCTCGGGCCAAGGCCGAGCGCGGCGAGCTCGCCTTCGGCACCGTCGACAGCTTCTTGTTGTGGCGGCTCACCGGCGGCCGGGTCCACGCGACGGACGCGACCAATGCGTCCCGCACGCTCCTCTTCGACATTCACGAGGGGGACTGGAGCGAGGCCTTGTGCGAGGTGCTTCGCGTGCCGCGCTCGATGCTACCCGAGGTGCGCGACTGCGCGTTCCACTTCGGCACCACGGACGAGGCGATCCTCGATGGGGCGATCGCGATCTCTGGCATCGCGGGCGACCAGCAGTCGGCGATCGTCGGCCAGGCCTGCTTCGCGCCCGGCATGATGAAGTCGACCTACGGAACAGGCTGCTTCGCCCTGCTCAACACCGGCGCGACACCGGTGCTCTCGCGCAACCGCCTGCTCACCACGATCGCCTACCAGCTCGGTGGCCGGCGGACCTACGCGCTCGAGGGCGCCATATTTGTCGCGGGCGCCGCGGTGCAATGGCTGCGCGACGGTCTCGGCGTCATCGAGCGCGCTGACCAGACCGGGAGCCTCGCCGACGCGGCCGATCCCAACCAGGACGTGCTGCTGGTTCCAGCCTTCGTCGGGCTCGGCGCACCCTATTGGGCGGCGGACGTGCGTGGCGCCCTCTTCGGACTGACGCGGGCGACCGGGCCGAAGGAACTGGCGCGCGCCGCGCTCGAGTCCGTCTGCTACCAGACGCGCGACCTGCTCGAGGCCATGCGCGGCGACTGGGGCACCGAGGCGAGCACGATCCTCAGGGTGGACGGCGGCATGGTCGCTTCGGACTGGACCATGCAGTGCCTTGCCGACTTGCTGGGCGTGCCGGTCGATCGACCGACGATCGCTGAGACCACCGCGCTGGGCGCCGCCTATTTGGCCGGGCTCGGCGCCGGGCTATGTCCGGAGCCCGCCGCGTTCGCCCGACGCTGGCAGCTCGAACGGCGGTTCACCCCTCGCATGGCGCAGCAGACGCGCGAGCGCAAATACGCCGCGTGGAAGGACGCTGTCTGCCGCCTGCTGACGCCCGCCGATCGCCACGGGGCATGAGACGCGCCTCAGCTTCTGCCTGCTCGACGCGTTCACCCAGTGCCTGGCCCCTGAAACGGATCCAGGCCGGCAAGGCAGAGGGATCGCGGTCGCGCACGATTCCGTAGAGGCCTTCTACCCTGAGTGAGAGGCCTCACGGCTCGGCGCCATTGCGACAGCCCGCCGACCACGAGGCATCGAGCCAGCTCGACAGGCGACTACAACCGAAGACTTCGGGACACCATCGGCACGCTCCTCACCGGATTGGCCATCAAATCCAGCGCACCTGCATCAACAGCGAGGCGGAGCCTCTATCCCATGCCGAGACCCAACCAGTGCAGCGCCGCGCAATTCTGATCGCCGCAGAAAAAGAAAATCCCTACTCTGAAGAACGGAGGCAGGGTTCATCCGACGGACATCAAATAAATCTCCGGTGTATTGGGCCAGGGGCTATGGAGACGTCATGGCTGAGCGAAGGAGCTACGACTATATCGTGATCGGTGCCGGCTCGGCCGGTTGCGTATTGGCCAACCGGCTGACGGAAGACCCGGGAATCCGGTTGCTACTGATCGAAGCCGGCGGCAAAGACCGCAATATGCTGATCCACATGCCGGCCTCGGCTGCGATCGCCGCGCGCAATCCGAACCTTATTTGGAACTATCTGACGGATCCCGAGCCTGGACTCGATGATCGCGAGATTCTCGAGCCGCGCGGGCGCGTACTTGGCGGCTCGTCATCGATCAACGGCATGGTGGCCAATCGTGGCAATCCGCGTGACTATGATGGCTGGGCCTCTCGCGGACTGAGCGACTGGTCGTTCGCGCATTGCCTGCCGTATTTTCGAAAGATGGAGACGTTCGACCGCGGAGCCAGCGACTATCGTGGCGGCGACGGCCCCCAGCATATCGAGACATGTGCCGCGACCAATCCACTTGACCAGGCGTTCATCGCCGCCGGCAAGGAGGCCGGACATCCGTTCACCGAAGACCAGAACGGCAAACAACATGAAGGCTTCCACGTCGCGCAGAAATTCACACACAAGGGCGTGAGGTGGAGCACCGCCAAAGCCCATTTGCAGCCAGCGCTGGCACGCCCAAACCTGACGCTGGTCACCGAAGCCCAAGTGCATCGCATCGTCTTCGACGGCAAGCGGGCCATCGGCATTGAGTATCGCCGCCGTGGCGTGACCCAGCGCGCCGAGGCGGAGCGCGAAGTGATCCTGTGCGGGGGCTCGATCGCTTCACCGCATGTTCTGCTGCTCTCCGGCATTGGCGACGCTCAACATCTGGCCGAACATGACGTCAAGCTGGTTGCGCATGTGCCGGCTGTGGGCCGCCACATGGAAGATCACCTGATCGTTCCCATCCAATACAGCACGGACAAGCCGGTCTCGGCGGCACGGCACTTGAGCACGCGACTCAGGCGTTGGCGCGTCGGCCTGCAATGGCTGCTACTGCGCAACGGCCTCGGCAGTTCGAACTTCTGCGAGACAGGTTGTTTCTTCCGAAGTTCGGACCGGGTCGACTATGCCGACCTGCAACATGAGTTCTATCCGGTTTGCGCGAATATGGGCGCCTCGGAAACCAATTTTGCCGACGGGTTCATGTTCTCGATGGGTCTCATGCGACCGGCCAGCCGCGGCTGGGTCAAGCTCCGTTCCGCCGATCCGAACAAACATCCCGCGATCCGCTTCAATTATCTAGAGGCCGAGAGCGACCAGCGGCAGATGATCGACGGTGTTCGCCGCACGCGCGAGATGGTGCGGCAGCGCGCCTGGGATGAGCTGCGCGGCAAGGAGATGACGCCCGGTCCGGGGGCAAAGACCGACCAGGAGATCCTCTCCTGGATCCGATCGATCGGCTCGACCGAGTACCACCCCTGCTCGTCATGCCGCATGGGTGCCGACGAATCATCGGTCACCGACGGCGACGGGCGCGTGCATGGCGTGGAGGCGCTGCGCGTGATCGATGCTTCGATCATGCCCAACAACGTGACGGGGAACCTGAACGCGCCCGTCATCATGATCGCGGAGAAGCTTGCCGACGCGATGCGTGGCCGGTCGCTGCCACCCGCCACGGTGGCGGTTTCCTGAGCTCTGTTCCCCCAACTCCACTGCAAACGGCCTCATCAGCGCCGCCAGCGTCATCTCCGCCGGCCGCCAGCCATCGAGACTCACCTCGACGATCTCAGGCGCCAGCAGCGTGAGCCGCAGGACGCGACATACGTAGGACGGGTTGATCTTCTCCGCGGCGGCCATCTCATCGATCGTGGCGTAGGCACCGATCTCGAGGAGCCTCCGCCAGCAGACGATGCACAGCAGCGCGGTGGGCACACAAGTGCTGGGTCCCCTGTTCATCGCCAAGGCTTGATGACCGGCACCCACTGCGGCCCTGCCCTCGCCGGCCCTCCGAAAGCCGGCAGCCTCGTGGACCCGGTGAATTCCCAAAGTGACCCTAGGAGCCTAGGGAGGCGCGCGCCTGGCGGTCGCGAACGGCGCGCGCGGTGCCGGCATTCATCAGCACCAGGCTGATCACGATAACCGCCACCGCACCCCACACCCACGGGCTCAAGCGATCGCCGTAAAGCAGGTTTGCCCAGAACAGGCCGGCGGCAACCACCACGTAGTTGATGAGCGCAAAAAAGAGTGCACCGGTGCGCCGCACGATCTCGAAGAAGCAGACATAGGTGATCGACTGCGCCGCGGTCGCCCAAAGGACCGCCAGATAGCCGCCCTCCCCCGCGTCGGTCACCAGAACCAGGCCGTCGCGCGCCAACATGACGGCGAAGAGAAAGACAGACGCGACGGTCATCATGCCGCCCGCCAAGGCAAGCGTGGAAACGTTCGGCACGGCGAAACGCTCGGCGAACACGTTGTTGATTGACGCCACCACCGGCACAAGAAGCGCGAAGACCACCCAGAGCGCCGCCTCTGGCTCCGGCAGGCTGCCACCCGGCAGAACGACCAAGAGAATTCCGCCAAAGCCAAGTGTGACGCCCGCGACGCTTAGCCAGCGCAGCCGCTCCATGCGGAGCAAATATGACATCAGATAGGTCACTGCCGGAATCAGCGCGACGATCAGCGTCAGGACCGAGGGAGGGACCTTGTCCGCGACCGAGGCGAAGACGAGGAGTGAACCGACCAGTCCCGTCAGCGCGACAAGGATGAAGAGCTTGAGGTTCGGCCAGTCGAAGCGCGGCGGTCGACCGACGGCGAGCGAAGCTCCGAGCAGGATTACCGCGGCAAACAACGCCTGCCAAAATGCGTAGGCAAAGACCGGCAGTCCCGCCTCGACCGCCTTCTTGTTGGCAGAGAACATGCTCCCATAGGAAATCCCGCTGCACAGCAGCAACACCGTGGGCAGCATCATAGAACCGACCGCCCGGCCAGGAGGCGCGGTCATGGCGCGTTGTCTCTCGGCATGATGCAGATTTTCTCCCCGTGCCGGTGATCGCGGACAGCGCCATTACCTCGTCTGAAGCCTCGCAGAGGCCTCTGATCGGATGATTTCCCGCCCTCCGAAACGTCGAGCGACCGCGTCCAGATTTCGACCTGATTCCGACCTTAGTTTACGAACATGGCCGACGCCAGGGTTCGAGGTAGCCTGTTGCCAGTCGAAAGAGTCGACGAATGAGGCTGAAGGCAGGTCTGGGCCGAGGGGTCAGGCGTGGAGATCCTTCTTCTGCTCGCCCCACTTACACCGCGAACGGCCGCATCAGCGCCGCCTGCGTCGTCCCCGCGGGCTGCCGCCCGTCCAAAATCGCCTCGACGATGTGACCTGCCCTGATTCTTCGGACCAGGCTTAGCTTGAGCCGGCGTGCCCTGCTTCCTCTCGTTGCCCGTTATGGGGCGGTGATGCAACGGGCCGGGGCGCGCAGGCCCGACACAGCGCAGCGTCC
>Ga0194132_10000645_pt1 | contig 71162 bp, 74 predicted proteins | sample TA2KigOf80mmetaG_FD_148612 | JGI IMG/M metagenome (GOLD analysis project Ga0194132, IMG submission 148612) | Freshwater microbial communities from Lake Tanganyika, Tanzania - TA2015054 Kigoma Offshore 80m | ecosystem: Environmental > Aquatic > Freshwater > Lake | place: Tanzania: Lake...
ACCAGGCTTCGTGGCAATGCTTGTCATGGCGTGGTCTCCAGTCCGGCCCTTCAATGCCGGGCGATTCGAGGTTGAAACACCCCGGAGACTACGCCACTCTCAATTCCTACCAACCTCGCGACGGCACTGGTTCGGGCCACGAAACGTTAATCCTAAGTGGGCAAGCTGGGTGCGACAATCGACCGCGCCGGGGAGAGGGGCCATTCGATATCGACCGAGCGGTGCAGCCGATGCGAGGAGGGCCCGCGTGCGCGTGGCGCTCCGTGCCGCGATGGCCACGCTCACGATTTTCGTCCTCGGATGGTCCACCGCGCCGACCGCGGCCGCAGCGATCACCAAGTCGGAGCGCGCCGCGCTCGACGGGATCGGCAAGAAGAAGCCCGCGACCGCCAAATCCGCCACCAATCCCGCGGCTAAACCGTCCGCCACCAATCCCGCGGCTAAACCGTCCGCCACCAACCCCGCGGCTAAACCGTCCGCCACCAATCCCGCGGCTAAACCGTCCGCCGGCAAGTCCCCGGCGAAGCCATCGGCCGCCGGGCTCTCGTCGGAGGAGCTCCGGGCCCTGTCCTCGATCTCCAGCGCCGCGGGCGCCGAGACCGAGCCCGCCCCGCCCCGCGCCTCGGCCCGCCCGGCGTCGCCCCAGGCACGTCCCGGGGAGCCGACCCCGCCGCGGACCGGCCGCGAGGCGCTTGCCCGCCAGAATGCGGCCCAGGCCCAGCTCCTCGTGGTCCACGCCCGGCGGATCGAGCAGATCGTCCAGCGCGTCGGCATGGATCCGACGCGGCTCCTCAACCACCCGATCAACCGCGCCGGCGCCCAGGGTGGTCCGTTCATCCCGCTGCCCCGCGACGCGGCCGCCGGCGCGCGTGCCGGCCATAGCCCGCTGGTCGGCGGGCTGGTCAGCCGGCCGGAGCGGCTCCGCCACCTCGTGGCCCATTTGCCGCTGTCGACGCCTGTCCACAACCACACGCTGTCGAGCGGGTTCGGTCCCCGGCGCGATCCCTTCACCGGCAGCTGGGCGTTCCACAGCGGGCTCGACATGCCGGCTCCGATCGACACGCCGGTCCACGTGGCCGGCCCGGGCGTGGTGATCTTCGCCGACTGGCAAGATAACTATGGCCGCATCGTCGAGGTCGAGCATGAATACGGGATCCGAACCCGCTACGCCCATCTGAACCGGATCGCGGTGCGACGGGGTCAACGGCTCCGCTCCGGCCAGTATGTCGGCGGCATCGGCAGCACCGGTCGAAGCACCGGCCCGCACCTTCACTACGAGGTGCTGCTCGACGGCCGCGCCGTCGATCCGCTGCCCTTCGTCGAGATCGGCCGGGACCTCAGGAACTGAGCGCCGCCGCGTAGGCGTCGGCATCGACATTGCCGCCGGAGCAGACGACGGCGACCGTCTTTCCCGCGACCGCGACCTTCCCCGCGACGACCGCCGCGAGCGCGACCGCGCCCCCCGGCTCGACGACCAGCTTGGCCTCGCGAAAGGCGACCGCCATCGCCGCCATCGCCTCGCGGTCGGTGACGGTATGGACGCCGGAGAGGAGGCGGCGGTTGATCGCGAAGGTGATCGCGCCGGGGGTCGAAACCAGGAGCGAATCGCAGATCGAGGTCCCGCCGGGCCGCACCGTCTCGCGCCGACCCGAGGCGAACGAGCGCGCCGTGTCGTCGAAATCGGCCGGCTCGACGGCGTAGACCGCGGTCGTCGGCGACAGCGCCTTGATCGCCGTTGCCGTGCCCGAGATGAGGCCGCCGCCGCCGCACGGCACCAAGACCGCGTCGAGCACGAGGCCGCGGCGCCCGGCCTCCTCGGCGATCTCGAGCCCGACGGTCCCCTGGCCCGCGATGATGTGGACATCGTCATAAGGCGGGATCAGGACCGCATGGCGTTCGGCGACCAGGCGGCGGGCGATCGCCTCGCGGTCCTCCTTCACCCGGTCATAGTGGACGATGGTCGCGCCGTGGCGCCGGGTCGCCTCGACCTTGAGGCGGGGCGCGTCGGTCGGCATCACGATGGTCGCCGCGATGCCGAACAGCCGGGCGACCGCCGCCACCGCCTGGCCGTGGTTCCCGGACGAGAAGGTGACGACGCCGGCTGCGCGTTCGGCCGGATCGAGGCGGCTGATCCGGTTATAGGCGCCGCGGAACTTGAACGCGCCGGTGCGCTGCAGGGCCTCGGCCTTGACCACGATGCGCCCGCCGAGACGCTCGGAGAGCGCCGGCATCTCGAGGAGGGGCGTCCGGACGGCGAGCCCCTCGAGCCGGCTCGCCGCGTCGCGGATGTCGGCGATCGTGGGCGGCGCGACGGGCGAGGCGGGATCAGAGGGGGCTGAGGAACTCATCGAGGGCCGCCTTGACTTCGGGTTCGCTGAGGGTCGGGGTGTGGCCGGTGCCGGCGACGGTGAGACGGCGGAGGTCGGGTCGCTCCTCGGCCATGCGGTCGAAGCACCGGGCGGTGAGTATCTCGGACTCGCCGCCCCGGATCGCGAGCGTCGGGATCCGCGCGAGGCCGCGATAGAGCGCCCACAAATCCGGCATCGGCTCGGGCGGAGCGAGGAGCGGTTCGACCAGCCGGACGTCCCAGTCGAAATGGAGGAGGCCGTCGTCGCCTTGCCGGAACGTGTTCTCCGCGAGCTGGCGCCAGACGCCGTCGTCGCGAAAGGTGAGCTTCGGCAGCATGGTCCGGATGAAGCGGATCGCGCTCTCCCAGTCGGGCTGTGGGCGGTCGGTCCGGATGTATTCGACGATCGCCTGGAGGCCGGCCGGGTTGATATCGGGACCGATGTCGTTGAGGACGACGCCGGCGAGCGCGGTCGGCATCATCGCAGCGAGGCCCATCGCGAGGAGCCCGCCGAGCGAGGTGCCGATGACGACGACGCGATGGGCGCCGGTGACGGCGAGGAGATGCGCGACGTCCCGCATATAGACCGGCGGACGATAGTTGCGCGGATCGCTGTCGTAGTGCGACCGGCCGCGGCCGCGATAGTCCGGGCAGATCACGCGGCGGCGCGTCGACAGCCGCTCGGCGAGGCCATGGAAGTCCTTCGAATTGCGTGTGAGGCCGGTCAGGCAGAGGATCGGCGTTGCGTCGGCAGCGGGATCGCCATAGTCGCGGAAATAGAGCCGGAGGTCGTCGCTCGATCGGTAGTGACGCTCGCGAAACGGCACCTCAGGCTCCCACCAGCGCCGGCAGCCCGTCGAGGCCCGCGAGCTCGGCCGCGACCGCGCCGGGCAAGGGCTCCCGCGGCTGGCGGGTGCGGTTGAGCCAGACCGCGCGGAAGCCGAACGTCGCGCCGCCCGCGACATCCCAGCCATTGGCCGAGACGAAGCAGATGCGGTTGGCCGGCACGCCAAGCCGGTCGACGGCGGACTGGTAGACGTTGGGGTGCGGTTTGTAGAGCCCGAGCGGCTCGACCGAGACGATCTCGTCGAACACGCCGCCGAGGCCGGCGCTCTTGGTCGCCGCGACAAGCATGCTCATCGTGCCGTTCGAGAGGATCGCGAGCTTCTGCTTCGCGGCCTTGAGCCGCTCGAGCGTCGGCGCCACGTCCCGGTAGGCATCGAGCGACAGATAAAGCTGCATCAGCTCGCTCCGGACCGCCGGATCGTCGATCTCGAACGAGGCGAGGGCATAGTCGAGCGCCTCGCCGGTGACCCGCCAGAAATCCTCGAACCGCCCCATCAGGGTGCGGAGCCAGGTGTATTCGAGCTGCTTCCGCCGCCAGGTCTCGGACAGCCGATCGGCCTTGTCGCCGAGCCGTGCGCGGCAGCGCGCGGTCGCCGAGTGGACGTCGAACAGCGTGCCATAGGCGTCGAAGACGCAGGCACCGATGTCGTCGAGCCGGGTGGTCATCGCACGCGCTCTCCGGAGGCGGTCGTCGAGGGATCGCTATACACCGCGCGACGGTTGCGGGCTACACCACGTTGCGCTCGCGGAGCGGCCGGTTCGCCGCGATCCGCGCCGGCGCGAAGGCGGCGAGGTCGAGCGTCGCGAACCGCCCGTGCAGGATCAGCTCCGCGACGGCACGGCCGGCGGCGGGCGCCTGCTGGATCCCGTGGCCGCTGAAGCCCGTGCACAGCATGAAGTTCGCCACATCCGGATGGGGTCCGATCAGCGCGTTCTGGTCGAAGGCGTTGTAGTCGTAGAACCCGCCCCAGGCACGCACGAGCTTGATCGCGGCGAACGCGGGCACGCGGCGCGCGAGCACCGGCCAGATCGTCGCCTCGAAGAGATCGAAGTCGGGCGCGATGTCGACATCGGCCGCGTCGTCGCCCTCGGGGTCGGCGTCGGCGGGCGGCGAGACGATCGCGAGAAAATGCGCACCCTCGGGCCGGAAGGCGACGCCGGTGGGATCGATGGTGAGCGGTGCGCCCGCGATCTTCTCGCGGCAATCGAAGACGAAGGTTGAGCGCCGCCGCGGCGCGACGGGGAGCGCGCAGCCGGCAAGGGTGGCGAGGGTGCCGGACCACGGGCCCGCGGCGCCGACGAGCATGCCGCAGGCGATGCGGGCCCCGTCGTCGAGCCGCACGGCATCGATGCGCGCGCGAACGCGTTCGATCGCGACGAGCTCGGCCTTCCGGAACACCGCGCCTTGGGCGCGCGCCTTGCGGCGAAACGCGCCGTGGAGCGCGGTCGGATCGAACCAACCCTCGTTCGCGAGCCCGAGCGTGCCGGCCGCGATGTCCTCGACCGAGAGCCAGGGAAAACGCAGCGCGAGCGCGGCCGGGTCGAGCCAGGCGATCGCGGCGCCGAGCGCGGTCGCGGTCGCGCGATTGTCGCGGAGCGTCGCGATGCCGTCCGGGCTCGCGAGAAAGAGATAGCCGGCCTCGACGAAGCCGAGATCGACCGGATCGTCGGCGGTCGCGAGAAGCTGCGGCGCCCGGCGCAGGAAGTCCGTCCCATAGAGCGACATCGCGATGTTCTCCGGTGTCGAGAACTGCTGGCGGATGCCGCCCCAGGAGCGCGCGGTCGCGGCGCGGGCGAGCGTCGGATCGCGCTCGACCACGAGGACACGGCCGGCGAAAGCCGGATCGATGGTGAGAAAATAGGCGATCGCGACGCCCATGATGCCGCCGCCGACGATGACGATATCGAACCGGTCCGCGCTCATCTTCCGGGCCACCGTGAAGCGCTCGGGCGGTTCCGGTTGCGGGCCGCGTTCCGAGACTGTTTGATGGCGGCTGGATGGCCCGCGACCCGATCCCCCCCACCGCGCTTCGCCGCGAAGCGACGCTCGCCGCCTCCCATGGCGAGGCGCGCGTCGATCCCTATGCCTGGCTCCGCGATCCCGACTGGCAGGCGGTCATGCGCGAGCCGGCGCGGCTCAATCCCGCGATCCGTGCCCATCTCGAGGCCGAGAATGCCTATGCGGGCGCGGTGATGGCGCCGCTCGCCGATTTCGAGCGGACGCTCGAGGCGGAGCTCCGCGGCCGGATCGAGGCGGAGGACGCCTCGGTACCGGCGGCCGACGGCGACTGGCTCTACCAGGTGCGCTACCGCGCCGGCGGCCAGCACCCGATCCATCTCCGCCGCAGGCGCGACGCGACGGAGGAGGCCGTCCTCCTCGACGGCGACGCACTCGCCGCCGGCCAGGCGTTCTTCCGCCTCGGGCCGGTGCGGCACAGCCCGGACCACCGCTTCCTCGCTTATGCCGTCGACCGCGCCGGCGCCGAGGCCTACACGCTCGTCGTCAGGGATATCGCGACCGGCGAGGAGATCGCCGCCCTCGCTGATGCGCGCGGCGATTTCGCGTGGACGGCGGACGCGCGGAGCCTTGTCTTCACGCGGATCGACCGCCGACACCGGCCGACGGAGGTGTGGCGCCATCGGCTGGGCGGGCGCCGCACCGAGGCCGAGCTGGTCTACCGCGAGAGCGATCCCGGGTTCTACCTCCATGTCGATCGCACCGAGAGCGGGCGCTTCGTCACCATCGCGGCGGCCGACCACTCGATGACGGCCGAGGTCCATCTCATCGACGCGACGCGCGCCGATGGCGCGCCCCGCTGCATCGCGCCGCGCGAGCGCGGTGTCGACTACGACGTGACCGATATCGGCACCCGGCTCTTCATCCGCACCAACGCCGACGGCGCGGCGGATTTCAAGATCGCGACGGCGCCGATCGAAAGCCCCGGACGATCGCATTGGACCGATGTCGTCGGCCATCGTCCCGGCCGCATGATCCGCGCCATGCTCGCCTTTCGCGATCACCTCGTTCTCCTCGTCCGCGAGCGCGCCGTCCCGCAGATCCTGGTCTGGCGCCTCGTCGACGGCGCGATCCGCACGATCGGGTTCGACGAGGAGGCCTACGATCTCGGCCTCGTCCGCGGCTACGCCTTCGCGACGACGACGCTCCGCTTCACCTATGGCTCGATGACGCGGCCGCAGGAGACCTGGGACTACGACCTCGCGACCGGCGCGCGCGCCTTGCGCAAGACCCAGCGCATCCCGAGCGGACACGATCCGTCCGCCTATGTCGTGAACCGGCTCGAGGCGCCGAGCCACGACGGGACCATGGTGCCGCTGACCGTGCTGCGGCGGCGTGACAGGGCGGTCGACGGCCGCGCCGCGCTCGTCGTCTACGGCTACGGCGCCTACGGCCATGCGATTCCGGCCGGGTTCGCCGCCAACCGCTTCAGCCTCGTCGACCGCGGCGTCGTCTACGCGATCGCGCACCCGCGCGGCGGCGACGATCTCGGCCAGGCCTGGTACGAGGCAGGGAAGCTCGACCGGAAGCCCAACACGTTCCATGACTTCATCGCCTGCACCGAGCGGCTCATCGCCGCCGGCCTCGGCGATCCGGCGCGCGTGATCGCCCACGGCGGCTCGGCGGGCGGGCTCCTGGTCGGCGCCGTCGCCAATATGCGCCCCGATCTCTGGCGCGCGATCGTCGCCGAGGTTCCGTTCGTCGACGTCCTGAGCACCATGCTGGATGCGAGCCTGCCGCTGACGCCGCCCGAGTGGTTCGAGTGGGGCAATCCGATCGAGGACGCCGCGGCCTACCAGACGATCCGCGGCTACTCCCCCTATGACAATATCGGCGCGCGCGCCTATCCGGCGATCTACGCGACGGCGGGGCTCTCCGATCCGCGGGTCACCTATTGGGAGCCGGCGAAGTGGGTCGCCAAGCTCCGCGCCACCGCCACCAACCGGCCGACGATCGTCCTCCGCACCAACATGGAAGCGGGCCACGCCGGCGCCGCCGGCCGCTACGACAAGCTCGTCGAGGTCGCGCGCGCCTATGCGTTCATGCTCCACGCGATCGGGCTCGCTAGTCCTCGTCCCGCCCGGTGACGCGGGCGCGGTCGCGCTTGACGGCGCCGCGCACCTCCTTGCCGGCGAGCCGCTTCTCGCGCGAGGCGCGGGTCGGGCGCGTGGTGAGGCGGCGCGTCGGCACGTGCGCGGCATCGCGGATGATGAGCGCGAGACGGTCGAGCGCGTCGTCGCGATTGCGCTCCTGGGTGCGGAAACGCTGCGCGAGAAGCGACAGGACGTCATCGGCCCCGATCCGGTTCCTGGCCTTGGCCCGCAGCCGCTCGCGCACCCGCTCGGGCAGCGACGACCGGCCGATGTCGAAGCGGAGGCGGACCGCGGTCGAGACCTTGTTGACGTTCTGTCCGCCCGGGCCCGAGGCGCGGACGAACTGGAACTCGATCTCGTCCTCGTCGATCGAAAGCGTGTGGGTGATTCGCAGTCTCGTCATGGCCCTCCGGAGCGCGTTGGTCCTTGGATGCGTGCAGGTGCCCGGCGAAGGTAGCCTGTTCGCCGCCGCACGGGAATGCTCGCCGCGCCTATTGCGGATGAAGGCCGCGCGCGCGCCCGCGGGACGACGAAGGCGGTCGGGTCGCCGCTAGCTTGCGGCGCAGATCGCGCGCCACACCGTCTCGGGCGTTAGCGGCATGTCGAGATGGCTGACGCCGAGCGGCGCGAGCGCGTCGAGCACCGCGTTGACGAGCGCGGGCGGCGCGCCGACGGTGCCGCCTTCGCCCGCGCCCTTGACGCCGAGCGGGTTGGTCGGCGTCGGGCTCTCCCGGTGGCCGGCGCGAAACGACGGAATGTCGTCGGCGCGCGGCAGGGCATAGTCCATGAACGAGCCGGAGAGCGGCTGGCCGCTTGCCGCATCGTAGTGGGCATGCTCGAGAAGGGCCTGGCCGAGACCCTGCGCGACCGCGCCATGCGCCTGACCGGCGACGATCATCGGGTTCACCATGCGGCCGACGTCGTCGACCATGGCATAGCCCGCGATCGCGATTCCGCCGGTCTCCGGATCGACCTCGACCTCGCAGACATGGCAGCCGGCGGCGAAGGCGTAGTCGGCGTTGTCGTAGACGTGGGAGGCGGCGAGCGCGGTCTCGCCGGCGATCGCGCCGGCCTCGAGCGCGCGCGCGAGCGCAAAGAGGCCGATCGACCGGTCGGTGCCCGACACGGTGAACGCGCCGTCGCGATAAATGATGTCGCCGTGGTCGGCCTCGAGGAGCTCGGCCGCGAGGCGCCGGCCCTTCTCGATGACGCGCTCGCCCGCCTGCCAGGCCGCCGAGCCGCCCTTGATCATCGAGCGCGAGGCGAAGGTGCCGACGCCCGCTGCGACGCGCGCGGTGTCGGAGGAGACGATCGCGACCGCTTCGACGTCGATGCCGAGGACGTCGGCGACGACCTGGGCGAAGGTCGTCTCGTGGCCCTGACCGTGCGACTGGCTGCCGACGGCGACGACGACGCGGCCGTCGGGCTCGACGCGCGCCTCGGCGAACTCGGTCGGAACGCCGCCGGTGCCTTCGAGCGCGTGGACAACCGCGATGCCGCGCAAGAGTCCGCGCCGCTCGGCCTCGGCGCGCCGGGCGGCGAAACCGTCCCAGTCGGCGAGACGGAGCGCCGACTCCTGGTTTGCCGCGTAGTCGCCGGTGTCGTAGACCGCCCCGGTCGGCGTCCGGTAGGGCATCGCGCTCGCGCGGACGAGGTTGATGTGCCGGAGCCGCGCCCGGTCGATCCTGAGCGCGTGCGCCGCCCGGTCGATCAGACGCTCGACGATGTAAATGGCTTCCGCGCGCCCGACGCCGCGATAGACGTTGACCGGCGTCGTGTGGCTGAAGACGCCGGTGAGCTCGAGATCGATCGCCGGGATCGCGTAGGCGGCGGAGATCATGCGGGTCAGGTTCTGGTACGCCGAGAACGGCGCGCCGGTCGAGACATAGGCCCCGAAATTGCAGACGCTCCGCACCGCGAGCGCGCGGATGCGCCCGTCGCGGTCGAGCGCGAGCGCGCCCGCGGTCACGTGGTCGCGGCCCTGGAGATCGGTGAGGAAGGCCTCGCTCCGGCTCGCGCACCACTTGACCGGCCGGCCAAGACGGCGCGCCGCCCAGGCCGCCACGACATATTCGGGGTAGGCGAAGATGCGCGAGCCGAAGCCGCCGCCCACGTCCTCGCTCACCACCCGAACCGCGGCGACCGGGAGATCGAGCGCGGCGGCGAGGACCGCCGCCTGGGCGTGGACGCCCTGGTTGCCGTTATGGACGACGACGCCCCCGGTTGCGGGATCGGGCGCGGCGAGGACCGCGCGCGGCTCCATGAACGAGGTGACGATGCGGTTGTTGACGACCACGAGTCGCACGACATGGTCGGCGGTCGCGAAGGCCGCCGCGGTCGCGGCCGCATCGCCCGCGCGCCAGTCGAAGCAGCGATTGCCCGGCGCGATGTCCCAGACGCGCGGGCTCGCGGCATCGCCGGCGCGCGCGGTGCCGATCAGCGCATCGCGCGGCCGGTAGTCGACGACGATCGCCTCCGCCGCATCGAGCGCGCCCGCCTCGGTCTCGGCGATCACGACCGCCACCGGATCGCCGACATGGCGGACGACATCGCGCGCGAGCGGAAAATAAGGCGGATCGGCCATCGCCGAGCCGTCCCGGTTGCGGAAACCGGCGCCGCGTTCGCGGATGAGCGTCGGGATCGGCCGCACGCCGTCTTGCGCGAGATCGCCGGCGGTGAACACCGCGGCGACGCCCGGCATGCGGCGGGCGGAGGCGGTGTCGATGGCGAGGATCGCTGCGTGGGCGTGCGGCGAGCGGACGAAGGCGAGGCGGGCCTGGCCGGGGGCGTCGCGGTCGTCGGCGAAGCGGCCCTGCCCGGTCAGAAGACGGAAATCCTCGCGCCGCGGCAGCGACCGGCCGATGCGCGGACCGCTCACCGGATGGTGTTTTCGATCAGCGTCGAGGCGACCTGCGGACGACCGAGCCGGCGCATGTAGACCGAGTGGTTCTCGAAGATGCGCTGCACGTAGTTGCGGGTCTCGTTGTAGGGGATCAGCTCGATCCAGTCGATGCGGTCGACCTGGTCGGAGCGCGGATCGCCATAGGTGCGGATCCAGCGGCTGACATTGCCGGGCCCGGCGTTGTAGGCGGCGAAGGCGAGGATCTTCGAGCCCGAGAACATGTCGAGCATGTGGCCGAGATAGCCGCGGCCGAGCGCGAGATTGTATTGCCAGTCGTTGGAGAGCCGCGGCAGCGAGTAGGGGAGGCCGAGCATCCGCGCCATCTGCTGCGCCGTTCCGGGCATCACCTGCATCAGCCCGCGCGCACCGGCCGTCGACACCGCGTCCTGGCGGAAATTGCTCTCCTGGCGCGCGATCGAGAGCACCATCGCGCGGTCGGGGTGGCCATCGGGCACCGGGATCACGGGATAGCCGGATTCAGGGAGCGCATAGCCGTTCCGGTGCGCCCGACGCGCGACGGTCACGGCGAGATCGGGCCGCTCGTTCGAGAGCGCGAGCCGGGCGGAGAGCGCGTAGTTGACGGGCGACGGCGAGGCCTCGGCGAGCGCGAGATAGAAGACGCGCATGAGGTCTTCCTGGCGCAGCTCCTTGAGGATCTTGACCGCGCGGGTCAACTCGAAGCGGTTGAACGCCTCGACATCCGCCGCGCTCGGCGCCGGCTCCGACATGTCGAGGCCGCGCGTCCCTTCCGGATCGTGGCCGGCGGCGAGCTGGCCGTAATAGCTCGTGTGGTACTGTGCCGCCTCGCGGTACCAGCCGATCGCGCGGTTGCGGTCGCGCAGCACGTCGGCGCCGCGGCCCGCCCAATAGGCGGTGCGCGCCTTGCCGGCCGGGGTCTCGGCCGCATCGAAGGCGCGCTCGAAATGGGTCATCGCGACACGCGGCTCGTTGGCGAAGCGGAGTGCGATCCAGCCGGCGAGCCACTCGGCATCGGCGAACTCGCCGCCCTGCGGCAGGCCGTGATTGTGGACGACGGAATAGGCCTCGCGCGCCTGGCCGCGCGCGATCAGCCGCCGGGCGACGACCTGCCGCTCGGCCCACCAGAGCTGCGGGCGGCCGAGATCGCGCGGCGAGCCGCGGAGGATCTCGTAGGCCTCGGCGTCGAAGTCCTTGCGCCGGTTCCAGCGCGCCCGCTCATAGAGGAGGCCGGGGTCGTTCTTGAGCCGCGCCGGCACGCGCTCGGCGAACGCCTCGCCGTTGCCGTCGCCGCGGCGGAGCTGGATGCGGGCCTGCGCGAGGACGCGCCAATCGGGCGGCACCATCCGGAGCATCCGTTCGGCCGCGTCGTGCTGGCCGTCCCACAGGAGATGGTCGAGCCGCGCGATGTGCTCACGCTCGCCGAGGAGGGACCCGTGCATCTGCTCGAGGCGGTCCTCCTCGACGCGTGAGAAATCGCCCTCGATCCAGGCGCGGCGGATCAACGCGGCGCCGCGGCTCCTGTCGCCGACGGCGACATAGGCCTCGCCGAGCGCACGCATGCCCTGGCCGGTGAGAGGCTCGCGGTCGCGGAACCAGTCGATGACGGCACGGCCGGAAACGCTGTCGCCCATCGCCGCCTCGGCGCGGCGCTGCAGGCTCGGCTGGCGCGGCCAGGTCGGGTTCTCATCGATGAAGCGGGCGACCTCGTCGAAGCCGGCGGTCGAGCCCGGCCGGTGCAGCGCGAGCCAGGTCGCGATCTTGGCGCCGACCGGGTCGCGATGACGGCGCAAGGATTCCTCGGCGCTCACGCCGCCGGCCCCTGGCGCGACGCGTTGCAGCGCCTCGAAGGCGCGCCGCTCGGCCGCCGTCAGATCATCCTGTGCGCCGGCGGGCGCGACCGCCGCCAGCATCATCACCGCGAACGCGATACAATCGAGCTTCCGTCCCACCGCGACACCGCCCCCGAGCCTTAAGCCCACCCGGCGCCATCCTAGGCGGAATCGGCTGCGGAATCATCGCCGCTTCCGCGTGCCGGCGCCGCCGGAAGGACGCCCGCCTTGCCGGGTCCGATCACTAGGGATAATGTGCAAACACAACGTCAACCCGCCGTGCCGCACCCCGAGGGGGAGACCGCCATGTTCAAGGGCTCGTTCGTCGCGCTCATCACGCCGTTCCGGAACGGGTCGGTCGACGAGAAAGCCTTCGAGGCGTTCGTGGACTGGCAGATCGCCGAGGGAACCCACGGCGTCGTCCCGTGCGGGACGACCGGCGAGTCGCCCACGCTCAGCCACGACGAGCACATGCGGGTGACCGAGATCTGCATCGCGGTCGCCAAGGGGCGCGTGCCGGTCATCGCGGGCGCGGGATCGAACTCGACCGCCGAGGCGATCGCGCTCACCCGCCACGCCAAGAAGGCCGGCGCCGATGCCGCGCTCCACGTGACGCCCTACTACAACAAGCCGACCCAGGAGGGTCTCTACCAGCACTTCAAGGCGATCAACGACGCGGTCGATCTGCCGATCCTGATCTACAACATCCCGATCCGCTCGGTCATCGACATGAGCGTCGAGACGATGGCGCGGCTGGCGAAGCTCCCCAACGTCATCGGCGTCAAGGACGCGACCGCCGACGTAAGCCGGGCGACCAAGCAGCGCATCGCGTGCGGTCGCGACTTCGTCCAGATGTCGGGCGAGGACGTGACCCAGCTCGGCTTCCTCGCCCAGGGAGGCGACGGCTGCATCTCGGTCACCGCGAACGTCGCGCCGAAGCCGATGAGCGCCATGCACGAGGCGTGGCAGGCGGGTGACATGAGGACCGCGATGTCGCTCAACGAGCGGCTGATGCCGCTCCACGAGGCGATGTTCGTCGAGACCAATCCCGGCCCGGTGAAATACGCCGCGAGCCTCCTCGGCAAGTGCGATCCGACCGTGCGCCTGCCGATGGTCGTCCCCGGCGCCCCCTCGAAGGACCGGATCCAGGCGGCCATGCGCACCGCCGGCGTGCTCAACTGACCGGAGCATGACCGACGACACGTCGGCGCGCGTCGCGGCCCAGAACCGCAAGGCCCGCCACGACTACTTCATCGAGGAATCGCTCGAGGCCGGCATCGTGCTCACCGGAAGCGAGGTGAAGGCGCTCCGCGACGGCCGCGCCAACATCAACGACGCCTACGCCGCCGAACGCGGCGGCGAGATCTTCCTCGTGAACGCCCACATCCCCGAATACAAGGAGGCGGGCCCGTTCGGCCACGAGCCGCGCCGCGCGCGCAAGCTCCTCCTGCATGGCCGCCAGATCGGCAAGCTCATCGGCGCCATCCAGCGCGAGGGCATGACGCTGGTGCCGCTCCGCATCTATTTCAACCAGCGCGGCCGGGCCAAGGTCGAGCTCGGGCTCGCCAAGGGCAAGAAGAAGGCCGACCGGCGCGAGTCCATCAAGGAACGCGACTGGGACCGCCAGAAGGCGCGATTGCTGAGGAGCAAGGGGTGATGGCCGACGACGACGGTTCGGGTTTCCGCGACAAGCTGATCCGACGCAAGGAGGAATGGGCGCGGGAAGGGCGATTGCTGACCGGCAAGCCCACCGTCGCGGGTGCGGGCGAGAGGCTGCCGCCCGGCCAGCGTGAGGTGAAGAACTGGCCGGTCCTCGATCTCGGCGTGCAGCCCGACATCGACCGCACGCGGTGGAAGCTCACCGTCGACGGTGCGGTGCGCAATCCCTTCGTATGGGACTGGCAGAGCTTCCTCGCCCAGCCGCAGGTGACGATGACCTCCAACATCCATTGTGTCACCGGCTGGTCGCGCTTCGACAACGCCTGGACGGGCGTCCACGTCGAGCATCTCCTGTCCGTCGCCGACCCGAAATCCGAGGCGCGGCATTGCGTCTTTCACAGCCACGACGGCTACACGACCAATGTCCGGCTCGACCATTTCGCCGACCTCGACGTGATGCTCGCCCATTCCTGGGCCGGCGAGCCCCTGACGCGCGAGCACGGCGGCCCGGTCCGCGTCGTCATCCCGAAATGGTATTTCTGGAAGAGCGCCAAATGGGTGCGCCGGATCGAGTTCCTCGCCGCCGACCGGCCAGGCTTCTGGGAGGTGCGCGGCTATCACAACGAGGGCGATCCGTGGAACGAGGACCGCTACTCCTGACCACGACCACGCGATCGAGGGTGCAGCCATGTCCGCGCATGATTTCGAGTTCACGGCGATCGACGGCAAGCTGCTCAGGCTCGCCGATTTCAGAGGCAAGGCCGTGCTCGTCGTGAACACGGCCTCGCAATGCGGGCTGACCCCGCAATATGCCGGTCTCCAGAAGCTCTGGGAGAGCTACCGCGACAAGGGTCTCGTGGTGCTCGGCGTGCCATCGAACGATTTCGGCGGCCAGGAGCCGGGAAGCGAGGCCGAGATCCGGAGCTTCTGCGATACGCGCTATCGCGTGACGTTCCCGATGACGGCGAAATACCCGGTCATCGGCGCCGAGGCGCATCCGTTCTATCGCTGGGCGGAGGGCGAAGCGGGCGAGGCGGGCGCGCCCAAGTGGAACTTCCACAAGTTCCTGGTCGGACCCGACGGCGCGCTCGCGGGCGTGTTCGGCTCGCGCGCGGCCCCCGATGCCCCCGACCTCGTCGCCGCGATTGAGGACACGCTCGCCGGCTGCTGACGAGGACGCGCTGCCTCAGCGCTCGGCGACGCCGGGCGGCAGCGGGTCCTCCTGGCGCAGCACGCCATAGCGGTAGAGATCGTTGAACGACGCCCAGCGCAGCTTGACCGCGGTCTCGGCGAGCGCGAGCGCGCGGGCGCGGAGCTCGGGCGTCGTCACGTAACGGTCGACGATCGCGAGCTGCCGGCGGCTGTGCTCGGCGTCGGCCTCGGCGTGCTCGGTGAAGAACCGGATCGCCGGGTCGTCCCGCCGGAACCCGTAATGGCGGGTGAAGCCCGGGATCGTCCGCTCGGTATTGATCTCGACCTCCTGGCCCTCGAGACAGGCGAGCATCGCGAGATAGAGGACGGTCGGCTCCTCGCGCGCGACGTCCTCGTAGTATCCTGTCCGCGCCCGCCACGCCGGCAGCCGCTCGGTGCCGACGACCGCCGCCTCGGTGAGCCCGGCCGCGCGACAGAAGGCGAGGATCAGGTCCATGTGGTCCTGGGCGTCGTCGGAGCCGTGGAGGCCGAGGATGCCGGCTTCCTCGGCGAGGTTCTCGAGGAAGAAGACCGCGGCCTCGCGGTGCTCGGGCGGGCAGCGCGCATAGGAGACGGCGAAGCTCGGCAGGACGCGCCGGACATGATGATAATGCTGCGCCATCATGTCGCCCATCACCCTGAGGTCGAGCGTGCCGTCGTGCAGCGCGCGGTAGAAAGGGTGGTTCTTGCAGTGCCAGCGGGTCCGGATCGCGAGGAGCTCGGCGCGAAAGGCCTCGGTCGATTGCCCCGTCGATTGCCCCGTGGATTGCATGGCGGCAAAGCTCCGTCTCTGGCAAATTCCGCCGATTATCGAGGATAGGCGGAAGCCGGACAAGACGCGATGAACGACGGACCGACCGTACCCGGCGCCTGCGGCACCGGCACCGGCAGACGATGACGCTCCTCGCCGGTGACATACTCCGCCTCGCCGCGCGGCGAGCGCCGAACCGAACCGCCGTCATCGACGGGGCGCGGACGATCGATTTCGCGACGCTCGACCAGGAGGCCGACCGGCTCGCCAACGCGCTCCACGCGCGCGGGGTGACGAAGGGCGTCCATGTCGGCGTCATCTCGAGCAATCGTCTCGAATACGCGATCATCAACTTCGCCGTGGCGCGCACCGGGGCCGTCCTCTGTCATCTCTCCTATCGCTCGAACGCCGACGATGTCGCCTTCGCGCTCGACAAGGTGCGCGCCGAGGCGGTCCTGGTCGAGCGCGCCTTCGCGCACGCCGTCGCCGCGGCGCGCGATCGCGTGCCGACGCTCCGCCATGTCGTCGTCTTCGGCGACGAGGACGACCACGCGCTCGCCGCGTTCACGGCCGGCCGGCCGGCCGAGCCGCCACCGGTCCGGCTCGTCCCCGATGATCCGCTCTGCATCACCTTCACCGGCGGGACGACGGGGTTGCCCAAGGCGGTCGTCGCGACCCATCGCGCGCGCGGTCTCACCGCCTTCGCCGCCGCCTACGAGTTCGCGATCGACGAGACCGACGTGATGATCCAGCCGGCGCCCTTGTTCCACACCGCCGGGATGTGCATCTGGTTCCACCCGGCGGTTCTGATCGGGGCGACGTCGGTGATGCTCCGTCGCTGGGATGTCGCGCACTTCATCGAGCTCGTCGAGCGCCATCGCGTGACGGCGCTGTTCATGGTGCCGACGCAGCTCGGCGATCTGATCCGCCACCCGGAATTCACGCCGGCCCGGCTCGCGAGCGTGAAGAAGATCGGCTATGCCGCCGCACCCATGCCGCCGGCGCTGTTCGACGAGCTCCGCAGGCACCTCCCGGCGGTCGCGTTCACCGAGAACTATGGCTCGACCGAAGGCGGCCTGATGACCGTGCGCCCGCCGCGGCTCGCCGTCGACAAGGCCGGCAGCGTCGGCCGCCCGGTCCTCGGCCACGAGCTCGCCGTCGTCGACAACAACGGCACGCCCGTCGCCGACGGCGACATCGGCTTCATCGTCGCGCGCGGGGCGGCGTGCTTCTCCGGCTACTGGGAGGACAGCGAGGAGACCGTAGCGGCGCTCCACGGCGGCTGGCTGTGGACGGGCGATATCGGCTATCGCGATGCCGACGGCTTCTATTTTCTCGTCGACCGCGCCAAGGACATGCTGATCCTCGGCGGCGAGAACGTCTACCCGAAGGAGATCGAGAACGCGCTCTATCGCCATCCCGCGGTCGCCGAGTGCGCGGTCTTCGGGATACCGGACGGGCGGCTCGGCGAGGTGCCGGCGGCGCATGTGGTGCTGCGTCCCGGCGCAACGGTGACGGAGGCGGCGCTGATCGAGTTCTGCGCCGGAGCGGTCGCCCGGCACAAGCGGCCGCGGCTCGTCCGCTTCGTCGAGGCGCTGCCCAAGACGACCGTCGGCAAGATCCAGAAGAACGTGATCCGCGCCGCCTATTGGCCGGATGCGGCCGGCGCGCGCTGAGCCGGGATCTCGCGCCGGATCGTCTCGAACACGGCGCGGAACATCGCCTCCGTCAGCCGGCCGGTATTGGTGTTGTAGCGCGAGCAGTGATAGCTGTCGGCGATGACGAGGCCGTCGGGCAGGCGATGCAGCTCGCCGTGGCCGAAGCGGAAGCCGGCCGGTTTCTGCCCGCGCGCGGCGATCGCGGTGGCGTGCGCGACGGTGCCGAGCGCGAGGACGACGGCGAGACGCGGCATCGAGCGGAGCTCGTCGGCGAGGAAGGAACGGCAGCACTTGATCTCGGCGGGGAGCGGCTTGTTCTCCGGCGGCACGCAGCGGACGCCGTTGGTGATGCGGCAGTCGACCAGCGCGAGCCCGTCATCGGCGCGGGCGGCATAGTCGCCGCGGGCGAAGCCATAGGCCCGGAGCGTCGCGTAGAGGAGATCGCCCGCATAGTCGCCGGTGAAGGGGCGGCCGGTGCGGTTGGCGCCGCGCAACCCGGGCGCAAGGCCGACGATCAGGAGACGGGCATCGCGAGGCCCGAATGACGGCACCGGTGCGTTGTGCCAGTCGGCGTGGGCCGCGCGGCTGGTCGCCCGGAAAGCGACCAAACGCGGGCAGAGAGGGCAGTCGCGGTCGGGCTCGGCGGCGGCGGCCGTCACGCCGCCGAGGCGTTGCTGTGCTGGGTCTGGGCGTCGCCGCGGTTGACGTGGCGCGAGATCATCGGCGCGAGCTCCTGCAGCTCGACGAAGATGTCGGCCTGGCGGCGGAGCTCGTCGGCGATCATCGGCGGCTGGGAGCGGATCGTCGAGACCACGGTGGCGCGGACGCCCTTGCGCTGGATCGCCTCGATCAGGCGCCGGAAGTCACCGTCGCCGGAGAACAGGACGACATGGTCGAGATGGTCGGCCATCTCCAGCACATCGATCGCGAGCTCGATGTCCATGTTGCCCTTGACCTTCCGCCGCCCGGTCGAATCGACGTATTCCTTGAGCGGCTTGGTCACGATCGTGTAGCCGTTGTAGTCGAGCCAGTCGACCAGCGGCCGAATTGGCGAATACTCCTGATCCTCGATCAGGGCAGTGTAATAGAATGCACGTACTAATCTGCCCTGTTTGGCAAATAATTGCAGAAGATTCTTATAATCTATATCGAAACCCAGAGCGCGAGCGGCCGAATATAGGTTGGCCCCGTCGATGAATATCCCAATACGCTCTTGAGAATAGAAGTTCATGGTCATTTCACCTTATGGTCGAACTGGGTCGTCCTGCCCAGTGAGCACCCGGCCAGACGACCCTCGATTACGCAGCTTGAGCCGCCCCGGCTCGATGTTTGTTATCACCTCGGTTCGGGGACTCAAGTAAAAATAGTTAGACACATTAATGTTTTTTCACCCGTGAACCCGCGCCGGCCAGTGAACAAAATGGGGCGGTGATGATCCTGATCGCGATCGGCGCCAACCTGCCGACGGTGCGCCATGGTGCGCCGATCGAGGCCGCGCGGGCCTCCATCGGCCGGTTCGCCGACCGTGGTTTGGAGGTGGTCGCCTGTTCGCGCTGGTTCAAGAGCGCGCCGGTCCCGGCCTCGGATCAGCCGTGGTTCGTGAACGCGGTCGCGCGGGTCGCAACGGCGCTCGCGCCTGAGGCCGTGCTGGCGTCGCTGCACGCGATCGAGGCCGAGTTCGGCCGGGTCCGCGGCGCGCGCGACGCGGCGCGGGTGCTCGACCTCGATCTCCTCGACTATCACGGTCTCCGTCGCGCCGAGCCGGGCGGGCTCATCCTGCCGCATCCGCGGATGGTGGCGAGGGCGTTCGTCCTGCTGCCGCTCGCCGACATCGCCCCCGGCTGGCGCCATCCGGTGAGCGGGCACGACGTCGCGACGCTGATCGCGCGCGTCCCCGAGGGCCAGATCTGCCTCCCGATCGACGAGGCGGAAAGTCGAGGGCCGACAAGCGCTTGAAGCCCGGTCGTTAAGTCCCTATAAAAAGAAGTTCCAGAACCTAGCCGTTCCCAGCCGGAGAGTGCCCGATGGCGCGCGTTACCGTCGAGGACTGCGTCCTCCAGATTCCCAACCGGTTCAAGCTCGTGCTCCTCGCCGCGCAGCGCGCGCGCGAATTGTCGGTGGGCGGCGAATTGACGGTCGAGCGCGACAACGACAAGAACCCGGTCGTGGCGCTCCGCGAGATCGCCGACAAGACGATCGATCTCGAGCAGCTCGAGGCGGCCTGCGTGCAGGGTCTGCAGAAGCATGTCGACGTCGACGAGCCGGTCGAGGAGAGCGAGGAAGTCCTCGCGATGCAGGAAGTCCTGAGCGCGGGCGGCGGCTTCGAGAACGTGGTCGAGGGCGATGACGACGAGCTCGGCGCGGGCGAGGAGGGCGGCGCGGGCGATGCGTCGATCGACGACGATGGCGTCGAGGACGACCGATAGCGCCGGGCGCAGCATCGAACCGGGGCGCCCGCGCGGGCGCCGTCCGGGGCGAGGCGGCTAGGGACCGCCCGCCATGATCCGTCAGGTCGAGCTGGTCGATCGCGTCCGCGCCTACGACCCCGCGACCGACGAAGAGGCGCTCAACCGCGCCTATGTCTTCAGCATGAAGGCGCACGGCACGCAGAAGCGGGCCTCGGGCGATCCCTATTTCTCCCACCCCCTCGAGGTGGCCGGGATACTGACCGACCTCAAGCTCGATTCGGGCTCGATCGTCACCGCGCTTCTGCACGACACCGTCGAGGACACCGGCGCGACGATCGAGGAGATCCAGCGCCTGTTCGGGCCCGAGATCGCGCGCCTCGTCGACGGCGTCACCAAGCTGTCGCGGCTCGAGCTCCAGTCCGACAGCGCCAAGCAGGCGGAGAATTTCCGCAAGCTCCTCCTCGCGACGTCGGAGGATATCCGCGTCCTCCTCGTCAAGCTCGCCGACCGCCTGCACAACATGCGGACGCTTCATCACATCAAGTCGGCCGACCGGCGCGTGCGCACCGCGCGCGAGACGATGGAGATCTATGCCCCGCTCGCCGAGCGCATGGGCATGCAGGAGATGAAGGACGAGCTCGAGGATCTCTCCTTCGTTGAAATCCATCCCGATGCGCGCGCCTCGATCGAGGCCCGGCTCGACTTCCTGCGCGAGCAGGGCAACGCGATCGTGCCGCGGATCGCGGGCGAGCTCCGCGCGACGCTGGCGGCGGCGGGGATCGAGGCCGAGGTCTCCGGACGCGAGAAGCGGCCCTATTCGATCTGGCGCAAGATGCAGCGCAAGAACGTGAGCTTCGAGCAGCTCTCGGACATCATGGCGTTCCGCGTCATCGTCGACACGGACGAGGCGTGCTACCGCGCGCTCGGCGCGGTGCACGGCGCCTACGCGTTCATCCCGGGCCGCTTCAAGGACTATGTCTCGACACCGAAGCCGAACGGCTACCAGTCGCTCCACACCTCGGTGATCGGGCCCGAGAAGCGGCGGATCGAGGTCCAGATCCGGACCGCCGAGATGCACGCGATCGCCGAGTACGGGGTCGCGGCGCACTGGACGTACAAGGCGGGTGCCGGCGAGAAGGAGGGGCGGCAATATCGCTGGCTGTGTGAGCTCCTCGACATCCTCGAGCACGCCTCGGGTCCGGAGGAGTTCCTCGAGCACACCAAGCTCGAGATGTTCCGCGACCAGGTCTACTGCTTCACGCCCAAGGGCGATCTCATCGAGATGCCGCGCGGCGCGACGCCTGTCGATTTCGCCTATGCCGTCCACTCTGAGGTCGGCGACCGGTGTGTCGCGGGGAAGATCAACGGCAAGCTGATGCCGCTCAGGACGCCGCTCCAGAACGGCGATCAGGTCGAGATCGTGACCGCCGCGACCGGCTCGCCGTCGCCGACCTGGGAGCAGTTCGTCGTCTCCGGCAAGGCGCGCGCGCGGATCCGCCGCTATGTGCGGAGTGCCCAGCGCGTCGAGTACGCGAGCCTCGGCGAGGCGATCCTCCTCAAGACCTTCAACGAGCACCGGAAGCCGCTCGCGCCCGAGACATTGGCGTCCGTCCTCGCCCGCTTCGAGGCCAAATCCGTCGAGGACCTCTATGTCGATGTCGGCAGCGGCACCCTCACGGGCGTCGATGTCCTGAACGCCGTCCATCCCGGAACCGTGCCGACCCGCGAGCGGCCGGCGACGGGCGAGACCAATATCGTGCCGTTCCCGCCCGCCGATCAGCGGCTCCGGTCGGCGGCGACTGCGATCCCCATCCGCGGCCTGACGCCCGGCATGGCGGTCCACTTCTCCAATTGCTGCCACGCGCTCCCTGGCGACCGCATCGTCGGCATCCTGACACCGGGCAAGGGCGTCGCCATCCACACCATCGACTGCGAGACCCTGGAGAGCTTCCACGATTCGCCCGAGCGTTGGCTCGACGTTTCCTGGGACATCGAGAACGAGCCGGCGCAGGGCTTCGTCGGCCGCATCAACCTCGTGGTCGCCAACCAGCGCGGCTCGCTCGGCACGCTGTCGACCGTGATCGCCAACAATCTCGGCAATATCAACAATCTCAAGATCACCAATCGCTCGAAGGAGTTCTTCGAGATGGTCCTCGACATCGAGGTGCGCGACGTGCGCCATCTGACCGACATCATCGCCGCGCTGCGGGCGACGCCGGCGGTCAACTCGGTCGATCGCGCGCGGGGCTGAGGCCGGGTCGGGAGGTTGCCATGGCAGCGGAAAAGCTCCGTCTCGGGGTCAACATCGATCACGTGGCGACGATCAGGAACGCGCGCGGCGGGCCTCATCCCGATCCGGTGCGGGCGGCGCGCCTCGCCGAGGCCGCCGGCGCCGACGGCATCACCGCCCATCTCCGCGAGGATCGCCGCCACATCTCCGACGACGACATCACGCGGCTCTGCCGCGACATCCGGCTGCCGATCAATCTCGAGATGGCGGCGACCGCGGAGATGGTGGCGATCGCGCTCCGCCATCGGCCGCACGCCGCATGCATCGTTCCCGAGCGGCGCCAGGAGCGGACGACCGAGGGCGGGCTCGATGTGCGGGGCGGCGGCGCCGGGCTCGCCGAGTGCGTCGCCGCGCTCGGCGCGGCCGGCATCCGGGTCTCGCTCTTCATCGAGGCCGAGCCGGCGGTCGTCGATGCGGCACGCGCGCTCGGGGCGCCGGTGGTCGAGCTCCACACCGGCCGCTACTGCGAGGCCACGGGCGAGGCGCGCCGGCACGAATGCGCCCGCCTCGCCACCGCTGCCCGCCATGCGCGCGCCATCGGTCTCGAATGCCACGCCGGCCACGGGCTCAGCTTCGACAGCGTCGGTCCGATCGCGGCGATCCCCGAGATCGTCGAGCTCAACATCGGCCATTTCCTTGTCGGCGAGGCGACCTTCGGCGGGCTCGAGAGCGCGATCCGGCGCATGCGCGCGCTGATGGACAACGCCCGCGCGGCGGCGACCGGCGAACGCAGCGCGTGAGCGTGGTGGTCATCGGGATCGGCAACGACGTCGTCGACATCGGCCGCATCGGCCGCACCATCGAGCGCTTCGGCGATCGTTTCCTCGCCCGGGTGTTCACCAGCGCCGAGCGCGACCGCGCCGAGCGCCGGGCCAACCGCGTCGCGACCTACGCCAAGCGCTTCGCGGCGAAGGAGGCCTGCTCGAAGGCGCTCGGCACCGGGTTTCGCCGCGGCGTGTTCTGGCGCGATATGGGCGTGGTCAACCTGCCGTCGGGCCGCCCGACGCTGCGGCTGACGGGTGGCGCGGCGCGTCGGCTTGCGGAGATCACCCCGCCCGGCATGGTCGCCGAGATCCATCTCACCCTCACCGACGAGGCGGCGCAGGCGCAGGCGATCGTCCTCATCACCGCAGTCGCGGCGCCTCAACGTTGAGACCGTTGCGTTGAGATGGGCGCGTTGCGACGGGCGGGCTTGGCCCTTGACAGCGCCAGGGGCCGCTGGCTTCATCGGCCGCTTCCAAGTCGCGCGCCGGTGGACCGCGCCTCATCCGGTAGACCTCGTTCATGGCCGTGACGACCACCAAGAAATCCGGCGGATTGTGGGACACGATCAAGACGGTCATCTACGCGGTCCTTATCGCGCTCTTCATTCGCACCGTCGCCTTCGAGCCGTTCAATATTCCTTCGGGCTCGATGATCCCGAGCCTCCTCGTCGGCGATTACCTGTTCGTTTCGAAGTACTCCTACGGCTACAGCCGCTACTCGCTGCCGCTCAGCCTGCCGTTGATCCCCGGCCGCGTCCTGTCGCGCGAGCCCGAGCGCGGCGATATCGCGGTGTTCAAGCTGCCGAGTGACAACAAGACCGACTACATCAAGCGGATCGTCGGCCTGCCGGGCGACCGCATCCAGGTGCGCCAGGGCCGGCTCTACATCAACGACGCCCAGCTCGAGCGGCGGCGGGTCGAGGACTTCGTCGAGACCGACCGCAGCGGGGCGGTCGTCCGCTACGCCCAGTTCATCGAGACGCTGCCGGGCGGGCGCACCCATCGCATCCTCGAGATCAGCGACAACGCCTCGCTCGACAATACCGGCGTCTATGTCGTGCCCAAGGGGCACTATTTCGCCATGGGCGACAACCGCGACAACTCGCTCGACAGCCGCGTCCTCAATGGCGTCGGCTTCGTGCCGGTCGAGAATCTGGTCGGCCGCGCCGAGTTCCTGTTCTTCTCCACCAACGGCAGCGCAAGTCTGTGGGAAGTCTGGAAATGGCCGGGCGCGATCCGCTTCTCGCGCTTCTTCCAGTCCCTGCAATAGTGGCGCCGGCCGATCCATCCGACGCGCTGGTGACGGCCCTCGGCCACCAGTTCCGGATGCCCGAGCTCCTCGAGCGCGCGCTGTCGCATTCATCGTCGGTCGGCGAAAGGGAGGCCGACGCGAGCTATCAACGGCTCGAGTTCCTCGGCGACCGGGTGCTCTCGCTCGTGGTCGCCGAAATGCTGTTCCGACGTTTCGAGACCGACAACGAGGGCGCGCTCGCCCGCCGGCACGCGCTGATGGTCGACCGCGACAGCCTCGCCGAGGTTGCGCGCGCGATCGATCTCGGCCGCCATGTCCGGATGGCGCCGGGCGAGGTGGAGGCCGGCACGCGCGACCGTGCGACCGTCCTCGCCGATTGTTGCGAGGCGGTGATCGGGGCGCTCTATCTCGACGGCGGGCTCGCGGTCGCCGCGCGCTTCGTCGAGCGCCATTGGGCGCCGCGCATAACCGCGGCGCCGCCGCGCGATGCCAAGACCACGCTCCAGGAATGGGCGCAGGCGCGCCGCCTCAGGCTGCCGCGCTATCGGACCGTCGCGGTCGAAGGCCCCGCGCACGGTCCGCTGTTCACCATCGAGGTCGAGGTCGACGGTCTGCCGCCGGTCCGCGGCCAGGGCAACTCGAAACGCCTCGCCGAGCAGATCGCCGCGCAACGGATCCTCGATGCGATCGAGGAGCGCACCCGTCATGACCGTTGAGGAGACGACGGTCCGGCGCGCCGGTTTCGTCGCGATCGTCGGCGCGCCGAACGCCGGGAAATCGACGCTCGTCAACCAGCTCGTCGGCGCCAAGGTCTCGATCGTCACGCCCAAGGCGCAGACGACGCGGACCCGGATCATCGCGATCGCGACCGAGGGCGCGACCCAGATCGTCTTCGTCGACACCCCCGGCATCTTCGCGCCGCGCCGCCGCCTCGACCGCGCCATGGTCGCCGCCGCCTGGGCCGGCGCGACCGATGCCGATCTCGTCGTCCTCGTGGTCGACGCGGCGGCGAAGATCGGCGGCGCGACGGCGCAAGTGATCGCGAGCCTTGAGGCGGCCGGGCGCCCCGCGATCCTCGTCCTCAACAAGATCGATCTCATCGCCCGCCCCTCGCTCCTCGCGCTCGCGAGGGACCTCCACGGCCGCGGCCCGTTCACCGACGTGTTCATGGTCTCGGCGCAGAACGGCGACGGCGTCGGCGATCTCCGTCGCCACGTCGCCGCGCGCCTGCCCGAAGGGCCGTGGCTCTATCCCGACGACCAGCTCTCCGACGTCAACGAGCGGCTGTTCGCCGCCGAGGTCACGCGCGAGCAGGTCTTTCTCCGCCTCCACCAGGAGGTCCCGTACTCGACCACCGTCGAGACCGAGGGCTGGGAGGAGTTCCGCGACGGCAGCGTGCGGATCAGCCAGGTCGTCTATGTCGAGCGCGACAGCCAGCGCGCGATCGTCCTCGGCAAGGGCGGCCAGACGGTCAAGGCGATCGGCGCGGCGGCGCGCCACACGCTCGAGGCCGAGCTCGGCCGCAAGGTGCACCTCTTCGTCCACGTCCTCGTCCGCGAGAACTGGGGCGAGGACCCTGAACGCTACGCCGCCATCGGTCTCGAGTTCGACCCGCCCGAACCGGGCGGGCGCTGAGCGGGCCGCATCATGCAATGGTCGGACGATGCGATCGTGCTGACCGTCCGGAGCCACGGCGAGCACGGCGCGATCGCCTCGCTCCTCACGCGCGAGCACGGGCGTCACGCCGGTCTTCTCCGCGACGGCCGCGCGAAGGCCACCCGCGGCACGATGCAGACCGGCAATCGGGTCGCCGCCCAATGGAGCGCGCGGCTCGGCGAGCATCTCGGCACCTGGCGCTGCGAGCTGCTGCGCGCCCATGCCGCCGACATCCTCGGCGATCCGCTCGCGCTCGCGGCGCTCGGCGCGCTCGCCGCCGTCGCCGAGGCGACGCTCCCCGAGCGCGAGCGGCACGCGCCGCTGTTCGCGACGACCGCGGCGCTGATCGAGGCGTTCGCGGCGCCCGGCTGGCCCGCCGCCTATGTCCAGTGGGAGCTCGCGCTCCTCGCCGAGCTCGGCTACGGCCTCGATCTCGCGCGCTGCGCGCTGACCGGCACGGTCGACGACCTCGCATTCGTCTCGCCGCGGACGGGGCGAGCGGTTTCGACCGCGGCGGCAGAGCCGTGGCGCGACCGCCTGATCGCTTTGCCGCGGTTTCTCGCCGCCGGCGGCAGCGCGGCGCCGACGCCTTCGGACATCGCGGCCGGGCTCGCCCTCACCGGCCACTTTGTCGAGCGCCATCTCCTCGTCCCGCAGGGTCGGCGCCTGCCGGCCGCCCGCGATCGATTCGTTGACGAGGTTCGCCGGCTCGCTAGTCTGTCGGCCGGGATGACCGATGCCCCCTGACGACAGACAGATCCGCGACGTTGCGCTGACCGAGGCGTTGAGCGAGCGCTACCTCGCCTATGCGCTCTCGACCATCACGTCGCGCTCGCTCCCCGATGTGCGCGACGGGCTGAAGCCTGTCCACCGCCGACTCCTCTACGCGATGCGCCAGCTCGGGCTCGATCCCCGCGCGGGCTTCAAGAAATGCGCCCGCGTCGTCGGCGACGTGATCGGCAAATATCACCCGCATGGCGACGTCGCGGTCTATGACGCGCTGGTCCGCCTCGCGCAGGAATTCGCGGCGCGCTATCCGCTGGTCGAGGGGCAGGGCAATTTCGGCAATATCGACGGCGATAACGCCGCCGCGATGCGCTACACCGAGGCGCGGCTGACCGCCTTCGCCGAGGCCATGCTCGAAGGCATCGACGAGGACACCGTCGATTTCCGCGACAACTATGACGGCAGCGAGCGTGAGCCCGTCGTCCTTCCAGCCCGCGTGCCGAACCTCCTCGCCAACGGCGCCGCGGGCATCGCGGTCGGCATGGCGACGTCGATTCCGCCGCACAATGTCGGCGAGATCTGCGAGGCGCTGCGCTACCTGATCGGCCATCCCGAGGCCACGATCGACCAGCTTCTCCGCCGCATGCCAGGACCGGACTTTCCGACCGGCGGCATCCTGGTCGAAAGCCCGGAGAGCATCCGCGAGACCTATGTGACCGGACGCGGCAGCTTCCGCGTGCGCGCGCGCTGGACGGTCGAGAAGCTGAAGCACGGCCAGTACCAGGTGGTCGTCACCGAGATTCCCTACCAGGTGCAGAAATCGCGGGTGGTGGAGAAGATCGCCGAGCTCCTGTTGCAGCGGAAGCTGCCGCTTCTCACCGACGTCCGCGACGAATCGGCCGAGGACGTGCGTCTCGTCCTCGAGCCTCGGAGCCGGACGACGGAGCCCGAGGTGCTCATGGAATCGCTGTTCCGGGCGACCGAGCTCGAGGCCCGCATCGCGCTCAACATGAACGTCCTCGACGGCGGGCGGCTGCCGCGGGTGATGCATCTCCGCGAGGTGCTCCAGGCCTTCGTCGATCATCGCCTCGATGTCCTGGTGCGCCGCTCGCGCCACCGGCTCGAGGGCATCGACCGCCGGCTCGAGATCCTCGACGGCTATCTGATCGTCTACCTCAACCTCGACGAGGTCATCCGCATCATCCGCGAGGATGACGAGCCCAAGCCGGTGATGATGGCGCGCTGGGGGCTCACCGAGACCCAGGTCGAGGCGATCCTCAACATGCGTCTCCGCTCGCTCCGGCGCCTCGAGGAGATCGAGATCCGGAAGGAGGTCAAGGACCTCAAGGCCGAGCGCAAGACTCTCAACGCGCTCATCGGCGACAAGGCGGCACGGCTCGAGGCGATTGGCGCCGAGATCCGGGAGACCCAGACACGCTTCGGTGGCGCGACCGCGCTCGGCAAGCGGCGAACGACCATCGACAAGGCGCCGACGGTCGTCGACGTGCCGCTCGAGGCGGTCGTCGAGCGCGAGCCGATCACCGTCATCTGCTCGGAGAAGGGCTGGATCCGCGCCGCGAAGGGCCATCTCGGTGACGGCGCCGAGCTCAAATACAAGGAAGGCGACCGGGGCCGCTTCGTAGTCCCCGCCGAGACGACGGACAAGATCGTCCTCTTCGGCACCAATGGCCGCTTCTATACGCTCTCCGCCGACAAGCTGCCAGGCGCGCGCGGCCATGGCGAGCCGGTCCGGCTGATGATCGATCTCGGCAACGACCAGGACATCGTCGCGCTCTTCGTGCACAAGCCGGGGCGGAGGCTCCTCGTCGCCGCAACCGACGCGCGTGGCTTCCTCGTGCCCGAGGACGAGGTGCTGGCGCAGACCCGGGCCGGCCGCCAGGTGCTCAACGTCTCGGGCGATATCGAGGCGCGCGTCTGCGTGCCGGCCGAGGGCGACAGCGTCGCGGTCCTCGGCTCCAACCGCAAGCTCCTGGTGTTCCCGCTCGACGAACTGCCCGAGATGACCCGCGGCCGCGGCGTCATCCTCCAGAAGCACAAGGACGGCGAGCTCGCCGACGTCCAGGTGTTCCGCCTCGCCGACGGCCTCGCCTGGCGCCTCGGCGATCGGACGCGGGTCGAGAACGACTTGCGCGATTGGCTGGGTGCCCGCGCCCAGGCCGGCCGGATGGTGCCCAAGGGCTTCCCCAAGTCCAACCGGTTTTTCTGACGCAGCGGACGGGCCGGGTTTTCGCTGGCCAGCCGGGCGAAGCCTCGGCTACAAGCGGGCGACCGGATGCAGACAAGGGGAGCGCCGGCAAGGCGCGCGCGTTCGGTCGGGAGGATCCACGTCAGCCGGAGAACGGCGTGCAGGGGCTCGCGGCCTTCGTCCGCCTCGTCGACCGCTTCAACGACCTCGTCGGTCGCACCATCGCGTGGCTGATCTTCGGCTCGGTGTTGATCTGCGCCTCGACCGCGATCATGCGCTACGCCCTCAATATCGGCTTCGTGTGGATGCAGGAGCTCTACATCGTCCTGTTCGGGCTCAACTTCACGCTTGCGGCCGGGTGGGCGTATTACAAGAACCAGCACGTCCGCGTCGACCTCCTCCATATCCGCATGAACGAGCGTCGGCGCGCCTGGGTGGAGCTGATCGGCTTCTTCGTGCTGCTGTTGCCCTGGCTCGCCGTCATCATCTACGCCGCGGTGCCGTTCGTCGGGCTGTCCTGGCGCATCCTCGAATCCTCGAGCCAGGCGAGCGGCATGCCGGGCGTATTCCTCTATAAGACCGCGATCCCGATCTTCTGCTTCGTCCTCGGCGTCCAGGGGCTCGCCGCGGTGTCGCGGAGCGTCCTCGTCCTCGCGAACCGGCAGGATCTCCTGCCGCCGCGCGGCGATGCGGCCTGAGACGGCGCACCGATGTCGACCGTCGTCATCGGCGAGCTCCTGAGCGGCGCGCTCCTCATCGTCATCTGCTTCGTCCTGATGGCGGGCTATCCGGTGGCGTTCAGCCTCGCCGGCACGTCGCTGATCATCGCCTCGGTCGGCTGGCTGTTCGGCGCCTTCGACTTCGCGATCCTGCACGGTGTCGCCTCGCGCATCTTCGGGGTGATGAACAACGAGGTGCTGGTCGCCGTGCCCTTGTTCGTCTTCATGGGGATGATCCTCGAACGCTCGCGCATCGCCGAGGACCTCCTGACGACGATGGGCCAGCTTTTCGGCTCGGCGCGCGGCGGTCTCGGCTATTCGGTGGTCCTCGTCGGCGCGCTGCTCGCGGCCTCGACCGGCGTCGTCGGGGCGACCGTCGTGACGATGGGTCTCATCAGCCTGCCCGCGATGACGCGCGCGGGCTACGACCCCAAGGTATCGACCGGCGTCATCTGCGCCTCGGCGACCCTCGCCCAGATCATTCCGCCGTCGACCGTCCTCATCTTCGTCGGCGACATGCTGCAGGGGATCAACCAGACGGCGCAGCTCAAGCGCGGCAATTTCGCGCCCGAGCCCGTCTCGGTCGGCGATCTCTTCGCGGGCGCGCTCATTCCCGGGCTGATCCTCGTCGGCCTCTACGCGCTCTGGATCTTCTACAAGACCGTGTTCCAGCCGCACACGGTGCTGGCCCTCGTGATGAGCGCCGAGGAGAAGCGGAGCCTCGCCGTCCGCGTCGTGACGACGCTATTGCCGCCGCTTCTTCTCATCCTCGCCGTCCTCGGCAGCATCCTCGCCGGCGTCGCCACGCCGACGGAATCGGCCTCGATCGGCGCGATCGGCGCGATCGTCCTCGCGCTTCTCAAGGGTCGCTTCTCCTACGAGATCCTGCGCACGGCCGCCTACAACACGACGCTCACCACGTCGATGATCTTCATCATCCTGCTCGGCGCGTCGATCTTCTCGCTCGTCTTCCGCGGCCTCGGCGGCGAGGTCATGGTCGAGGAGTTCCTCAAGGACATGCCGGGCGGCGTGTTCGGCGCCATGATGCTGGTCATGGCGATCATGTTCGTGCTCGGGTTCTTCCTCGACACGTTCGAGATCATCTTCATCATGCTGCCGATCTGCGGCGTGCCGCTCCTCGTGATGGGGCTCGACCCGATCTGGCTCGGCGTCATGATCGGCATCAATCTCCAGACGAGCTTCCTCACGCCGCCCTTCGGATTCACGCTGTTCTACATGCGGAACATCGCGCCGGCGTCGATCCCGACCACGGCGATCTGGCGGGGCGTCGTTCCGTTCGTCGTTCTGCAGGTCGTTGGTCTCGCGCTGGTCTGGCACTACGAGGAGCTCGCGACCTGGCTCCCCAATTTGATCTTCCGCGACGATATCGCGACCGTGATCCAGAACGCGCCGCCGCCGCCGCCGATGGATGGTCCCGAGGTCGACCCCGGCGACCCACCGCCCGGCTAGAGCCATGGAATCGACGATCGGTCTCGCTCTCCTCGGTCTCTATGCGCTGGTGTTCCTGCCGCTCCTCCGCGCCGCGCGGGCCGGAGAGCGCAGCCCGTTGCGCGGCAACCGCGGGATCGAGACCGCGCTCCTGATCCACATCATTCTTCTCGTCGTCGGCGTCGCGCTCGTGATCGACGGATTCTTTCTCTGAGGCCGGAACGAGAAGGGGCCGGGCGATCGGCCCGGCCCTTCGATCGTTCGCGCGCGCGTTCGGCCTATTCGACGTATTTGTAGGCGAGCGTGCGGGCGTTGTAATAGGCCTGCTCGAAGTTCCGCATATAGGGAAGGAGCGTCTTCCGCGCATTGAGGAAGGAGTCGAACACCTTCTTGCCGACGGCATCGGCCTTGTCGCGCTCTTCGATCATGACCTGGCCCGAGGCGTTGCCGAACGCGATCAGAAGCTGGTTCGAGGCGCGCCGGATCGTGATGCCGTGGCGGGTCCTGAGCGTCTCGGAGGCTTCCGCCGACTTCGCGTTGAACTCGGCGAGGACGTCGTCGTGGCCCATCTGCGACGCGGCGGCGACGATCATCTTGAGGTCGTTCGGCAGCGCATCGTATTTGCGCTTGTCGACCATGAGCTGGATGCCGGTCGAGGGCTCGTGGAAGCCCGGGCTGTAATAGAACTTGGCGACCTGGTGGAAGCCGAAGGCGAGATCGTTATAGGGACCGACCCACTCGGTCGCGTCGATCGTGCCCGATTGCAACGCGGCGAAGATCTCGCCGCCGGCGAGAAGGACGACGGTTGCGCCGAGCTTCTTGATGACCTCGCCGCCGAGACCGGGCATCCGCTTCTTGAGGCCCTTGTAGTCGTCGGGGACGTTCACTTCCTTCTTGTACCAGCCGAGCGCCTGGGTGCCGGTATTGCCGGCGAGGAAGCCCTTCAGGTTGAACGGCGCGTAGAGCTCGTCCCACACCTCCTGGCCGCCGAGATGGTGGATCCAGGCCGTCATCTCGCCCGCGGTGAGCCCGAACGGCACGGCGGCGAAGAACGCGGTCTGGCGGTGCTTGCCGAGGTGATAGTACGAGGCGTCGTGGCCCATCTCCGCGGTGCCGTTGGACACGGCGTCGAAGCACTGGAGCGCGGGCACGAGCTCGCCGCCCGCGAACACCTTCACGGTCAGGCGCCCGTCCGACATCTGGCCGATGCGCTGGGCGAGCTTCTCGGCGCTGGTGCCGAGGCCGGGGAAGTTCTTCGGCCAGCTCGTCACCATCCGCCATTCGAGGCGGCCCTGCGATATCGCGGGCGCGGGGAACGAGGACGCGGCGGCGACGCCGAGCCCGGCGGTCGCGGCTCCGGCGATGAATGAACGGCGTCGTACGGTTTTCGGCATTGTTTCTCTCCCAGGCGCGGGGGTTGCTGCGCGTTATTTTGGACGGCTATGCGCCTCGGGTGCGCCTTGGCCGTCCACCTCCGATCGCTTCATCTAGCGTGGTGACGCGGCCGCAGCAATCCCGTGACAAAAATTTGTCGGCACTCTGCGGGGGGCTGCCTAGCCGGGGAGGGGGCCCCAGCCATCCGGGCCGAGCTGCTCGAGCGGCCGGAAGCGGGTCTTGTAGGCCATCTTGTCGCTGTCGGCGATCCAGTAGCCGAGATAGACATAGGGGCGGCTCTCGGCGGCGGCGAGCGCGACGAGGTCGAGGATCATGAACGTGCCGATGCCGCGGCCCGCCATCTCGGGATCGAAGAAGCTGTAGACGGCCGAATAGGAGTTGTCGAGCCGATCGGCCAGCATCGCGCCGACCAGGCGACCATCGGGCTCGCGATACTCGATGATCCGGCTGTCGATCGGGGTCTCCTCCACCATGGCCCGGAAGTCGTTGAAGGTCATGGCCGCCATGTCGCCGCCGCCGTGGCGGGACCGCTGATAGCGGGCGAACAGTCGATATTGCTCCATGGTGGCGAGCGCCGTGAGATTGGCCCGTCGGAGCGAGGCGTTGCGGATTTCGGTCCGCCGGAGCGAGCGGTTGCGGACCAGATCGCCGACCACGATGCGGACCGGGACGCAGGCATTGCAGGCCGGGCAGGCGGGCCGGTAGGCGAGGCCGTGGCTGCGGCGGAACCCGGCCCGCGACAGCCGCTCGTAATAGGCCTGGGAATGGGGTCCGGCGAGATCGGTCACCACCTTGCGCTCGATGCGGCCCGCGACATAGGGGCAGGGAAGCGCCCGGGTGCCGAAAAAGAAGCGCTGCGGCCGGGCCAGAGACTGGCTCGTGCCCGTGGTGGATTGCCCCGGCAGCGGGGCGGGATCGACGCGGCCGATCGACATGGCCGGAGACTATAGACGGGATCGGGCGGACGTCCAATCGCCCCGGCGCCGGACGTGGTCAGCGGACCCGCGGCCCGGTCCAGTCGCGGCGGAACTCGGGCGCCGGCGCATCGGCCCGCTTGCCCGGGCTCGATCCCGGCTTCTGCGCCGCCAGGCCGGCCTCGCGCAGGAGGACGATCGAGATGCGTCGGTTCTGCGCATCGTTCGGATTGTCCGGCGTCAGCGGCTCGGTCTCGGCGCGACCGACCACCTTGCTGATCCGGGCCGCCGGCATGCCGGCCTGGAGAATCTCGCGCCGGCTCGCGTGCGCGCGGTCGCTCGAGAGCTCCCAATTGCCGTATCCCGCCTGCGCCGCGCGGAACGGCATCGCGTCGGTGTGGCCCGAGATCGAGAGCTTGTTCGGCATCGAGAGCACGACCTTGGTGACCTGGTGCACGAGCTTCTTGAAGCGCTCCACCATCCGGGCGCTGCCGGTCGGGAACATCGGCTGGCCGTCCTGGTCGATGATCTGGATGCAAAGACCTTTGGGTGTCTGGTCGATCAGGAGGTTCTTCGCGAGCTGCTTGAGCTCGGGGTCCTTGTCGATGACCTCGCGGAGCTCCTGCTCCTTCTCCTTGAAGAGCTCCTCCTCGCGCTCGGCGATCAGCTCGTCGACGTCCTGCTGCGACAGCTCGGACTTGGAGTCGTCATTCTCGCCTTCGCCTTCGTTGGCGGTCGGCTTGAGGTTGATGGTGACGCCGGGCGGCGAGGTGCGCGAGACCTGGGCGCTGGGCGAGGAGACGGTGACGCCGCCGAGGAGGCCGCCGGCGCCGCTCTTGCTCTTCGAGACCGTGGTCGGCGAGAAATAGTCGGAAATGCCCTTCTTCTGCTCCTGGGTCGTCGAGTTGAGGAGCCAGAGCAGAAGAAAGAACGCCATCATCGCCGTCACGAAGTCGGCATAGGCGACCTTCCAGGCGCCGCCATGATGGCCATGGCCGCCCTTCTTGATCTTCTTGATGACGATGGTCGCGTTGTTGCCTGCCACCGGCGTTCACCCCGACGGGATCAGGCGTTGGCTGCGGGGAGCGCGGAGACCGCTTCCTTGAGCTCGGTGAACGACGGCCGGACCGAGCTCTCGAGCGCCTTGCCGGCGAACTCGACGCAGACCTGCGGCGCGCAGCCGTTCATGTAGGCGAGGAGGCCCGACTTGATGCACTGGAAATTGCGCGTCTCCGCCTCGTAGGTGCGGTTCAGCACGTTGGCGATCGGGCCGAGGATGCCGTAGGCGATGAACACGCCGAGGAACGTGCCGACCAGCGCGCCGCCGATCAGCTTGCCGAGGACCTCCGGCGGCTCGGTGATCGAGCCCATGGTCTTGATGACGCCGAGCACGGCCGCGACGATGCCGAGCGCGGGCATGCTGTCGGCCATGTTCTGAACCGTGCCGGCGACGGCGTGGTTCTCCTGGTGATGGGTCTCGATCTCCTCGTCCATGATCGCCTCGAGCTCGTGCGGGTTCTCGCTGCCGAGGCTGATCATGCGGAGATAGTCGCAGAAGAACGTCACCGCGTGGTGGTTCTTGGCGAAGGACGGGAACTGGTTGAACAGCTCGCTCTGGTCGGGGTTCTCGATGTGCTGCTCGAGCGCGAGCATGCCCTTGGTCCGGGCGATCTTGAACACCTGGAACTGCATGCTGAGAAGGTCGATGTAGTCCTTCTTGGTGTATTTCGGCCCCTTCATCGCATGGCCGAACGCCTTGCCGACGCGCTTCAGGATCGGCTTGGTGCTGCCGATGATCATCGCGCCGACCGCGGCGCCGACGATGATCACGACCTCGAAGGGCTGCCACAGGACGAACAGCTTGCCGCCCATGGCGACATAGCCGCCGAGAACGCAGGCGAAGACGAGAACGATACCAACGATGACGAGCATCGACCGACCGTGCAGGAGGCGGAGAACGTGCCCCCGGATGCTGAACGCGGCTGGTTAAGATCCGGTTATCCGGGGCCGCGGGGGAGAGGGGGGACTCGGGCCCCGGGATGTTGTATGTGAGGCGCGCAGGCGCGAGGGGCGTCGGCGGCGCGAGACGGGAGGGGTGATGGCCGACAACGTGGTGACCGCGGCGCAGCTGCACGAGCGGCTGGTCGCCAACCCCTTCAACAACTGGATGGGCCTCAAGGTGCTCGGGCTCGACGAGGAAAAGCTCGAGGTCGGCCTGACCTGGCGCGAGGAGATGGTCTCCAACCCGAAGGCCCGCTACACCCACGGCGGCATCATCGGCGCGCTGATCGACGTCGCCGCCGATTTCGCGATCGCGGCCAAGCTCGGCCAGCCGGTCCCGACGGTCGACATGCGGGTCGACTACCATCGCGCCGCGATGCCGGGCGATCTCCGCGCGGTCGGACGGGTGATCCGCATGGGCGGCACGTTCTCGGTCGCCGAGGCGATGGTCTATGACGGCGAGAACCGGCTCATCGCGAGCGGGCGGGGCGTCTACTTCACCCAGCCGCCGAAGGCGTGATACGGGCCGTTGGACCCGTCGCCTGCGTGCTTTACCATGCCGGCGCCGCCGCGGCCGCGCCACCCGCGTTCCTCATGATCCCGCCTTTCTCATGATACGGTCTCACCCATGAGTCTCGATCCGATGGAGTTCCGCAAGGCCCTGGGCTGCTTCGCCACGGGCGTCACGATCATCACCACCATCGACCAGGACGGTGACCCGGTCGGGATCACCGCGAACTCGTTCACCTCGCTGTCGCTCGATCCGCCGCTCGTGCTGTTCTGCCTCGACCGCAAGAGCATGAGCTTCGATGCCTTCCATCGGAACCGTCACTTCGCGGTCAACGTGCTCCGCTCGACGCAGGAGCAGCTGTCGCGCAATTTCGCGCGCTCGGGCCCCGACAAGTGGAACGGGATCCCCTACGAGAAGTGGGAGACGGGCTGCCCGATCCTCGCCGAGACGATCGCGGCGCTCGAATGCGATGTCGACCAGGTCTTCGAGGGCGGCGACCACGTCATCCTGATCGGCAAGGTCCGCCGCATCCGCTTCGAGGACGGCGAGTGCCAGCCGCTCCTCTATTACCGCGGCAAGTACGCCCGGATCGGGGCGCCGGCCTAGCGCCCGCTGACCGTGGCGAGCCGCGCCGGCATGCCGGCGGCGTTGAGACCGGCGACGATCGCTGTGGCGCTCTCGATGTCCATCACCTCGACCAACGCATCGATCACGGCGAGACGGACCGGCACGTCGCGGAACCAGCGCTCGTGCGCGACCTCGACGATATTGCCGCCGAGCTCGCCGACGAGACGGGTGGCGCGGGCGAGGCTGCCGGGGTGGTCGGGGAGCTCGACCTGGAGCCGGACGAGGCGGCCCGCGCGCACGAGCCCGCGCATCAGAACCGATGCGAGGATCCACGAATCGATGTTGCCGCCCGAGATGACGAGACCGACCGTCCGGCCGGCGAAGCGCGCGGGGTGGGCGAGGAGGGCGGCGAGCGGTGTCGCGCCGGCGCCCTCGGCGACGATCTTCTCGATCTCGACCAGGAGCTGGACCCCATGCTCGATCGCCTCCTCCTCGACGAGGAGGATGTCGGCGACCAGCGCGCGGACGATCGGGACCGCGTGTGCGCCGGGCTCCTTGACCGCGATCCCGTCGGCGAGCGTCGCGCCCTCCGCGGTGACCGCGCGGCCGGCGATCGCGGCCTGCATCGACGGGTAAAGCGCGGCCTCGACACCGATCACCTCGATCGCCGGGCGGAGCGCGCGGGCGGCGGTGGCAACACCGGCGATCAGCCCACCGCCGCCGACGGGGACGACGAGCATCTCGAGCGCCGGCACATCCTCGAGCATCTCGAGCGCGACCGTGCCTTGACCGGCGATGATCGCCGGGTCGTCATAGGGGTGGACGAGCGTGAGGCGCTGCGCTTCCGCCTCGGCGCGTGCCGAACGCGCGGCCTCGTCATAGCCCTCCCCGGCCAGAACGACGCGCGCGCCGTGGCGCTCGGTGTTCCGGATCTTGGTGAAGGGCGCTGTCCTCGGCATCACGATCGTCGTCGCGATGCCGAGCCGCGCGCCGTGATAGGCGACGGCCTGTGCGTGGTTGCCCGCCGACATCGCGATCACGCCGCGTGCGCGCTCGTCGGCGGAGAGCGCGAGGAGCTTCGCGAGCGCGCTGCGCTCCTTGAACGAGGCGGTGAACTGCATGTTCTCGAGCTTGAGATAGACATCGGCGCCCGTGATCGCCGAGAGAGTCCGCGACCGGACGCAGGGCGTCCGTGCGATCCCGCTACCAATGCGCGAAGCGGCGGCGCGGACATCGTCGAGCGTGACCGTCATGGCCCTGCCGGGCTCAGGACGAGGACCCCGATCGCGTCCTTTCGCGCGGCGGCTGCGTCGAGCGGGATGGTGATCGTCCGTCCGTCGCGCCACCCCACGGTCAGATCGTCGTAGTGGCGCGAGAACACGCTTCCCGACTGCCCGGTCGCGACCGTGAACACCGACCGGCCGAGATCGGCGAGATCGTAGACCGCGCGGAAGCCCGCACCGTGCACGTGCTCGAACGGGTTGCGGTCGCGCGCGATCGGCGTGCCGCCGCGGTTGATGGTGAACGCATCGCCGTCGGTCTCGACGCGGATATCGACGAGATCGCGGAGCACGGGGATGAATCCGAACACGCTGTGACGGAACCGTGCGGTGTGCGCGGTGCCCCAGCGCCAGCGGCTCATGTCGTCGCCGAAGCGCGCCGCGAGATCGTCGAGCGCGCGGTCGAGCGCGATCTGGACGCGCCCCGCGCAATCCTCGCGCTCGGGCGTCGTCACGTCGTCGCACCATTCCGGGCGCTCGGCGAGCATGTGGAGAAGGACACCGGGTCGGAGGTCCCAGTAGTCGCGGAACAAGGGGCCGAGCTCGTCGGCGTAGAGGGCGCGGCCGAGCTCGCGGAGCCAGGCGGTGAATATCAGCGGCTCGGCGCGATCGCGCGTCGCGGCGAAGTCCCACTGCCGGAGGCGGGCGACGGCGGCGGCGGCGCGCCCCTCGAAGCCCTCGGTGCGGGTGAGGCGCGGTACGAGCTCGGCGGCGGCGAGCGTGATCGCGTCCGACTGCATGACCGCGAAACCCGCGGCGTCGTGGCTCTCGCGCGAATCGAGAAGCGCATGGATGCGCCGCGCGCGGTACGGCTCGGCCCAGCCGTCACCGAGCCAGTACGGATAATGGTCCGGCACGATTCGGTGATTGGCATTGACGATCCGTCCGGCCGGCGGGTTGAAGGCCTGGGGCAGCTCGTCGAACGGGATCATCCCCGACCAGCCATGCGTGTCGGTCCAGCCCGGCGCCGGCTCGAGCCCGCGGCCCGAGCGCCGGATCGGCACCCGCCCCGGCGCGATGAAGCCGATATTCCCGGCCGTGTCGGCGTAGGTGATGTTCTGCTGCGGCGCGGTGTAGAGCCGGAGCGCGTCGCGGAACGAGGACCAGTCGGTCGCCCGGTTGATGCCGAGCATCGCCTCCGGCGTGCGATCGTCCGCGCGAAGCCCGGTCCATCCGAGCGCGACGACGCGGCCCGACGGCACGAGGCTCGGATCGAGGTCGGAGATCACCGGGCCGTGTCGTGTGTGCCGCACCGCGAGCACCTGGTCGGGCTCGCCCCGCACCTTGATCGTCTCGCTGCGGGTCTCGAACGGGCGCGGCCCGTCCGGTGTCAGATAATGCCCGTCGGCGAGGCCCTCGGTCTTCTCCCAATAGAGGTCCTGCGTGTCGCTGTCTGTCGTCGTCAGCGCCCAGGCGATGCGTCCGTTGTGGCCGAGGATCATGATCGGCACACCGGGCGTCGTCGCACCGGCGAGATCGAGACCGGGCACCGAGAGCCGCGCCAGATACCAGATGCCCGGCGCGCTGAAGCCGAGATGCGGATCGTTGGCGAGGAGCGGCTTGCCGGTCGCCGACTGCGTGCCCGCGATCGCCCAGGAGTTCGACGCGCTGGTCGGCGCGAGCGTGTCGGGGAAGGCGCCGGCGAGGGCGCGGAGCGTTGCCGCCTCGCCCGGACCGGGCGGCCGCGCGCTCAGCGTCGTCGGCGCCTCGTTACCGTTGCGCGGCCAGAGATCGGCGATCTGGCGGGGCGTCAGCCGCTCCGCGAACCGCGCGCGCAACACCTCGTCGCGCCAATTGCCGGTGAGGCGGAGCGCCATCACGCGGCCCCAGACGAGCGTGTCCGCCGCCCGCCACGGCTCCGGTCTGATGCGCGCGAGATAGAACTCGATCGGCCACGGTCCGCGATGGACCGCGAGATAGGCGTTGACGCCTTGGGTGTAGGCCTCGATCAGGCCGCGCGCCTCGGGCGACAGATGCGAGAGGCTCTCCTCGGCGAGCGCATAGAGACCGAGCGTGCGCATGATCCGGTCGGCCCGGAGCGCCGGCGGGCCGGCGATCTCGGCGAGACGTCCGGCGCCGGCGCGGCGCATCGTCTCCATCTGCCACAGCCGGTCCTGGGCGTGGACGACGCCGAGCGCGCGATAGGCGTCGGCGAGCGAGGCGGCGCGAATGTGGGGGACCGCGTTGCGGTCGCGGACGATCTCTACCGGCGCCTCGATGCCGGCGACGGCGAGTGTTCCGTCATAGGACGGGAGACCGGTGCGGAGCCAGAGGACCGCGGCGCCGACGGCGAGCACGATCGCGCCGAGAACGCCGAGGATCGCCCGTCCGGTCCAGCGGAGCCAGCGGCGGCGGCGGCGGCGCGGCGGTCGGGTCACGGGCGTCTCCGTCGGCGGTTGGAGCGGCGGGGCCGGGCCGCGCTATCATGATCGCCCCCATGATCGCCCCTTGAACGGCGGCGACGCGCGGTTAGATAGGCCGAAGAGGCCCGCGCGACAACGAAGCAAGACGGCCCCCGATGCCCGATGCCCAAGCGTCCCTGCTCGACGATGACGTCCCGGCGCCGCCGCCTTTCAGGCCGCGGGCGCCGTGGTGGGGCGGCGATGCGCAGACGCTCCGGAATTACCTCCTCCGCCGCGTCCGCTTGCCGCCGCATGCGCGCCAGACGATCGAGCTCCCGACGACCGACGGATCGGGCGATATCCTCCTCGCGCGTCTCGATATACCCGACCACGGCCTTCGCCGACGGCCGCTCGCGCTCCTCGTCCATGGGCTCACCGGCTGCGAGGACAGCGTCTATATGCGGGCGAGCGCGGCGGCGCTCCTCGCCGAGGGCTACCGCGTCCTTCGCCTCAATCTCCGCGGTGCCGGACCGTCGCGGCGGTGCTGTGCCGACCACTATCATCTCGGGCGCTCGCGCGACATCGCCGACGCGTTCGCCAGCCTGCCGCGCGAGATGGTCGCCGAGGGGGTGGTCGGCATCGGGTTCTCTCTCGGCGGCAGCATCGTCGTGAAACATGCCGCCGAGGCCGGGCGCGGCGTGCTCCGGGCGATCGTCGCCGTCTCGGCCCCGATCGATCCGCACGCGGCGGCGCGCCGGATGATGGCGCCGCGGAACGCGCTCTATCACCGCTGGCTCCTGGCGCGGATGAAGGCGGAGAGCACCGCGCCCGGCGCGCGGCTCGGCCCGTCCGAGCGGGCGGCCATCGCGGCCGCGCGGAGCGTCTATGCGTTCGACGACCGCTTCGTCGCGCCGCGCTTCGGCTATGGCGACGCGCCGACCTATTACGCCGAGAACGCCGCCACGCGTTTTCTCGGCGCGATCGAGGTGCCGACGCTCCTGATCCATGCCGAGGACGATCCCTGGATCCCGGCCGCGCCCTACCGCGCCGGGCCTTGGCGCGCCAACCCGCTGGTCCGGGTCGCGCTCGCATCGGGCGGCGGCCATGTCGGGTTTCACGACCGCGGCGCGCCGCCCGCCTGGCACAACCGCGCCGCGCTCGGTTTCTTCGCCCGGGTGGCAGGCGCCGGGTGACCGTTGGGCCGAAGCGGCGAAGCGTGTATTCTCCGCGACCGGCAAGCCCCCCACGGAGGTCGTACCGCGGTGCCGAGACGACAGGAATTCATGTTGAAGAGCCTGATCGGGATCGCGATCCTGGCCGGCGTGGCGCTCGTGCTGGTCGCAGTCGTGATCTCGCTCAAGCTGTTTAAGCCCGCCTGACCGACCCGATCAGCGCAGACGCTCGGCGATCTCGACCGCGGCATAGGTGAGGATCGCATCGGCGCCCGCGCGCTTGCACGCGAGCAGGCTCTCCATGATCACGCGGTCCCAGTCGAGCCAGCCATTGGCCGCCGCCGCGCGCAGCATCGCGTATTCGCCGCTCACCTGGTAGACGCAGGTCGGCACGCCGAAGGCGTCCTTCACGCGCCGCACGATGTCGAGATAGAAGAGCCCCGGCTTCACCATCACCATGTCGGCGCCCTCGGCGAGATCGAGCGCGACCTCGTGCAGCGCCTCGTCACTGTTGGCGGGATCCATCTGATAGGTGCGCTTGTCGCCGCGGCCGAGATTGGGCGCCGAGCCGATCGCGTCGCGGAACGGGCCGTAGAGCGCGGAGGCGTATTTGGCGGCGTAGGAGAGGATGCGGACGTGCCCGTAGCCCGCCGCATCGAGGGCCTCGCGCACCGCGCCGACGCGGCCGTCCATCATGTCGCTCGGCGCGATCACGTCGCAACCGGCCGCGGCCTGCACGATCGCCTGGCGGCAGAGGAGCGCGACGGTCTCGTCGTTGATGATCTCGCCGTCGCGCATCAGGCCGTCATGGCCGTGGCTCGTGAACGGATCGAGCGCGACATCGCACATGATGCCGACGTCCGGGTAGGCCTCCTTGGCCGCCGTCACCGCGCGACAGACCACGTTCTCGGCGTTGACGGCCTCCTCGGCCAGCTCGGACTTGAGCTCGGGGCGGATCACCGGAAAGGCCGCGACCAGCGGGATGCCGAGCGCGCGGGCGCGCCCGACCGCGTCGACGAAGGCGCTGATCGAGAGCCTGTGGACGCCCGGAAGTGAGGGGATCGCCGCCCGCGCCTCGCGCTCGTCGTGGACGAAGACCGGCCAGATCAGATCGCTCGGCGAGAGCCGGGTCTCGGCGACCAGCCGGCGCGTCCAGTCGTCGCGTCGGTTGCGCCGCATCCGCGTCCGCGGATAGGGCGCGCGCACGGGGAAGGGGATTCTCATCGCCCGCGGTCTCAGACCTTCGCGAGCGCCTGGTCGAGATCGGCGAGGATGTCGTCGATGTGCTCGATGCCGATCGAGAGCCGCACATAGCGGTCGTTGACGCCGGTCGCCAGCTGTTCGTCGGCCGAAAGCTGCGAGTGCGTGGTGGTCGCGGGGTGGATCGCGAGGCTCCGCGCATCGCCGATATTCGCGACATGATAGAACATCTCGAGCGCCTCGATGAACCGGCGCCCGGCGTCGCCGCCCTTGGCGAGCTCGAACCCGACCAGTCCGCCATAGCCACCCTTCAGGTAGGCGTCGGCGCGGCGACGGTATTCGCCCTCCATCAGCCCGGGATAGATCACGTGGCGGACCTTGGCGTTGCCGGCGAGGAACTTCGCCACGCGCGCCGCGTTCTCGCAGTGCGCGCGGAGCCGGAGCGGCATGGTCTCGAGCCCCTGGATGAACAGGAACGCGTTGAACGGGCTGACCGCGGCGCCGATGTCGCGGAGCAGCGTGACGCGCGCCTTGATGATATAGGCGACCGGGCCGAGCGGCTTGACCGCCTGCGTCCACACCGCGCCGTGATAGCTCGGATCGGGCTGGTTCAGCATCGGGAAGCGGTCGGCGTGCTTCTCCCAGTCGAAATTGCCGCCGTCGACGATGATGCCGCCGATCGAGGTGCCGTGGCCGCCGATATATTTGGTGGTCGAGTGGACGACGACCGCAGCCCCGTGCTCGAGCGGCTTGCACAGGATCGGCGCGGCGGTGTTGTCGACGATCAGCGGCACGCCGCGCGCGCGGCCGATCTTCGCCACCTCGGCGATCGGAAAGACCTGGAGCTTCGGGTTGGGCAGGGTCTCGGCGAAATAGCAGCGCGTGCGCGCGTCCGTCGCGCGCGCGAACGCCTCGGGGTCGACCGGATCGACGAAGCGCGTCTCGATCCCCATCGTCTTCAGCGTGTTGGCGAAGAGGTTCCAGGTGCCGCCGTAGAGATCGGTCGAGCTGACGATGTTGTCGCCGACATGGGCGATGTTCTGGACCGCGATGAACTCGGCGGCCTGGCCGGAGCTCAACGCGAGCGCGGCGACGCCGCCCTCGAGCGCCGCGACCCGCTCCTCGAACACCGCCTGGGTCGGATTCATGATCCGCGTGTAGATATTGCCGAGCTCCTTCAGCGCGAACAGGTTCGCGGCGTGCTCGGTCGAATTGAACTGGTAGGACGTCGTCTGATAAATCGGCACCGCGACCGCGGTCGTCGCGGCGTCGCGCCGATAGCTGCCGGCGTGGAGGACGAGCGTCTCCGGATGCTTGCTCTTCATGGGAGCCTCTCGCGATGGGTCGACGGGCGGGTGCGGCGGCGGGCCGGTCAAACGATGCATGCGCCGGTCCGCCGAGGTCGGCACGAGATTAAACGAAAATTAACGCCCCGATGCCACTTTCGCCGCGGGTCAGGCCGGGTCCCTGTTCCGAAAGGGCGTACCGTGAAGCAAACCTATCTCGACACTATCCTGCTGATCGAGCGGCTGCATCGCCAGTTCCTCGAGGTGGTGAAGGGCGAGCTCGATCGGCTCGGCATCGAGGACATCAACAACGTCCAGAGCCTGATCCTGTCCAATATCGGGCGCGAGGATCTGACCGTCGGCGAGCTCACCCACCGCGGCTACTATTTGGGCTCGAACGTCTCCTACAACGTCAAGAAGATGGTCGAGAACGGCTATCTGGTGCAGGAGCGCTCCGCCCACGACCGCCGCTCGGTGCGTATCCGCGTCTCCGACAAGGGGCTCGTGCTCTGCGAGAAAATCGCGGCGCTGCACGACCGCCATCTCGCGGCCATGGCCGGCGGCCCGCTCACCGAGCCGGTGCTCGCCGAGGTCACGAAGACGCTCCGCCAGCTCGAGCGGTTCTGGTCGGACGATCTCGCCTGGGGTGCCCGCCAGGGCGGCCTGCAACGCCTGTCGCCGGCCGCCTGACCGAGCCGGTCGGGCTCAGGTCGCAAACGCGTCGCGCGGATCGACGGCGCTGCCGAGATACTGGCGGAGCTTGCCGAGCGCCTTGCTCTCGATCTGGCGAATCCGCTCCTTGGTCACCCCGTAATCCTCGCCGATATCGGCGAGCGTCGTGCGGCGATCGTCGTTGAGAAAGCGGCGCGTGATAATCTGGCGCTCGCGCGGGGTCAGGCGCTGGAGCGCGCTCTGCAGATGCATCGAGAAGGTCCGCCGGTCGCGCCGCTCCATCACGTCGGCCTCGGGCGTGGGGCGGCTGTCGGCGAGGAAGTCCTGCAGCTCGTCGGTGTCCTCGCCGCCGATGCCGGCATTGAGCGAGCGGTCGGGCCGTGACAGATGCGCCTCCATCCGCTCCACCGCCTCGATCGGCACACGCAGCTCGTCGGCGATGCGCCGGCACTCCTGAGAGGTCATCGGCCCGCTTGGGTTGGAGCCGATCCGCGCCCGCAGGCGCCGCAGGTTGAAGAAGAGGCTCTTCTGCGCCGGCGTCGTTCCGATCCGGACGATCGAGGCGTTGCGGACGATGTATTCCTGGATGGCGGCGAGGATCCACCAGGTTGCATAGGTCGAGAATCGGACCTCGCGGTCGGGGTCGAACCGGTTGGCGGCCTCGAGCAGCCCGACATTGCCTTCCTGGATGAGATCGCTGAGCGGCAGGCCGTAGCCGCGGAAGCCGGCCGCGATCCGGACCACGAGGCGGATGTGCGCGGTGATGATCTTCTGCAGGGCGACCTTGTCGCCGTGGTCGCGCCAGCGCCGGGCGAGCGCCGATTCCTCGGCGCGCTCGAGGAGCGGCACCTGCATCGCGGTGGCGATATAGCGGCGGTCGTTCCGGTCGGGGGAAACGCTGGTGGTCTGCGGCATCGGGGGCCTCCTCGGGGGGGCGCGGTGGCTCGATTCCTATCGAGTCGACACTAAGTTATCCGGGGCGCCCGGCCCGCGCCATAATTAATTTCGACTCGCTATCAAATCTGGTGCCCGTGCGACCTGGCCCGGCCATTCGGTCATGCCACGCTCGGCCCGAATCCATCGGGGTGTCTGGTCTTGGTCGCCGGCTCGCCCTACCTCACGTCGGTCCCTAGGCAGGAATACCACCTTATGCCCCATCGAGCCCGTACCGCCGAACTGATCGACCGGCTGTCGCGCATCACCCATACGGTGCAGTTCGCCGGTGACCTGAACCCCGCGCAGTGGGAGGCGCTCCGGTTCCTCGGCAAGGCCAACCGCTACTCGATGACGCCGGGGGCGCTCGCCGAATATATGGCGACGACCAAGGGGACGGCGTCGCAGACCATCAACGCGCTCGAGGCCAAGGGCCTCGTGTCGCGCACGCGGTCCGCGACCGATCGGCGCTCGGTCCACATCGCGTTGACTGCCGCCGGGGAGAGCCTGTTGCGCCAGGACCCGCTCGACGTGATCGAGCACGCGGCCGGTACGCTCTCCGCGACCGATCAAGCCGCCCTCGTCGCCGCGATCGAACGGCTGGTCGATCGGCTCCAGGGCGCGATCGGCAAGCCGACCTTCGGTTTGTGCGCCAAGTGCGCGCATTTCGTGCCGACGGCGGGCCGCGAGATCGCGTGCGGCGGCCAGTGCGCGCTGACGGGCGATGCGCTCGGCGTGGGCGAGGTCGACCGCCTGTGCGTCGATTTCGAGCCCAAGAACGCGGTCGAGGACGCCGCCGCCTAGTTGGTGCCGCCGCACAGCGCGAGATAGGCCTCGAGCGGGCGGCGCATATAGTCGGGGAACGGGATCGTCTTCATCGTCTCCTTCGAGGCGAGGCAGCTGACGAGGTTGGCGGTGAGGATCTCGCGGCCCTCGTCGTGGCCGAGGATCGCGTAGTGCATCGACGACCGGCCGAGCCGGTGCAGCACCAGCGTCAGCGCGATATTGTCGCCCATGCGCCGGGCGACCTTGAAGTCCGTGTCGACGTGGACGAACGGGAACATCCGGCCGTGGACCAGGAACTCGTCGGCCATCGGCACGCCGAGCGCGACCTCGAACCATTCCTCGAACAGGTCGGCGAACATCCGGAAGAACTCCGGATAGAAGACGATTCCCGCCGGGTCGCAGTGCGAGAAGGCGATGCGCCGTTGCACGGTGAAAGCGCCGGGGGGAAGGTCCATCTGCGATCTCCACGGTGGATGGGTGCGCGACGCGCGTTCTATCGGCGCCGGGCGGCCCAGGCAAGCCGGGGCCGTTAACGGCCTGTTCGCACGACCGCCGCATGAATCGGGTTGACGCGCCCGGTAGCGATTCCGGTTGCGTCTGCTACAGTGACCACAAGCGGCCGGCGAGCATGGGCAGCAGGACGGGCGAGGTTCTCCTCGAGTTCCACCGGATCGGGAACGCCGTGAAGGTCACGGCCATCGATGCGGCGACGCTCGTCGAAGTGTCCATCGTCGGCGCGGCGAGGTCGAGCGAGGCCGAACTCACCCGCATCGCGATCAACAAGCTCACCTACGTGATCAGCCGTCGGCGCGACGGCCGCGGCACGGTCGCCTGACCGTCGGCGGCAGCCGGGCCGGCGAGGGCCGATCCGGCTCCCGGTGCCGATGGAATATTTTCTCCAGCAGCTCATCAACGGCATCACGCTCGGCGCCATCTACGGCCTGATCGCGATCGGCTACACGATGGTCTACGGAATCATCGGGATGATCAACTTCGCCCACGGCGAGATCTACATGATCGGGGCCTTCATCGCGCTCGGCACGATCCTCGCGATCGGTCCAGTCGGCGCCGGTGCGGTCGTGCTCGCGATCCTCCTCGCGCTCCTTGTCGCGATGATGCTGACCGCGACCTATGGCTGGATGCTCGAGCGCGTCGCCTATCGGCCGCTCCGCGGCGCGCCGCGCCTCGCCGCGCTGATCTCGGCGATCGGCATGTCGATCCTGCTCCAGAACTATGTCCAGCTCACCCAGGGTGCCCGCGTCAAGACTCTGCAGCCGCTCGTCGCCGGCGGCTTCACGCTGATGGAGCACGATGGCTTCGAGGTATCGCTCAGCTACATGCAGATCCTGATCGTCGTCGCGACGATCGCGCTGATGACGATCTTCACGCTCGTCATCACGCGCACCGCGCTCGGGCGTGCGCAGCGGGCGTGCGAGCAGGATTCGACCATGGCCGCGCTCGTCGGCATCAACGTCGACCGCACCATCGCGCTCACCTTCGTGATGGGCGCAGCCCTCGCCGCCGTCGCTGGCTTGATGGTGACGCTCTATTACGGCGTGATCGATTTCTTCATCGGCTTCGTCGCCGGTATCAAGGCGTTCACCGCGGCCGTCTTCGGCGGCATCGGATCGATACCGGGCGCGATCCTGGGCGGGCTCCTGATCGGGCTGATCGAGGCGTTCTGGTCGGGCTATTTCTCGATCGAGTACAAGGACGTCGCGGCGTTCTCGATCCTCGTGCTCGTGCTCCTGTTCCGGCCGACCGGGCTCCTCGGCCGGCCCGAGGTGGAGAAGGTCTGACGGTGGCTCGGCCGCTTTCCGCGCCGGCGGGGACGCTCCGGAGAGAGGTGTCCGACGCCCTCGTCTTCGCGCTGATCGCGACCGCGCTCGCGCTGCCGTTCATCGGCATCTACACCGTTCCGGCGACCGCGGGACTCCGCCTCGCGACGCGGCTGCCCGATCTCGTCGCGATCGCCGGCCTCGCTTTCGTCGGCCGTCTCGGCCTCGGTCTCGCGCGCGGACCGTGGGCGGCCGGGGCGGCGGTCCTCGGTCTCGCAGTCGCCGCGATCGGCTGGGTCGGACTTCTGCCGAGCCGCGAGGTCGCGGTGTTCGCGATCGCCGCCGGTCTCGTCGTGCTCATTCGCGGCGCCATGCGGGCGGCGCGCGGGAGCGCCGAGCCCGGCGCCGGCAGGCGCACCGGCGCAGACGCGCTCGCCGACGGCGCGGCGCGGCTTCTGCCTTATCTCGGCCCGGTCCTTTTCGTCGTCGCACTGGTGCTGCCCTTCCTGCCCTTCGTCGACCGTCGGCTCCTCGATCTCGCGATCCTCGTCCTCACCTATGTGATGCTCGGCTGGGGGCTCAACATCGTGGTCGGCCTCGCCGGCCTCCTCGACCTAGGCTATGTCGCGTTCTACGCGGTCGGCGCGTACAGCTTCGCCCTCCTCGCGCTCCATTTCGACTGGGGCTTCTGGGCCTGCCTGCCGCTCGCCGGCCTGTTCGCGGCGCTGTTCGGCATTCTCCTCGGTTTCCCGGTGCTGCGGCTCCGCGGCGACTATCTCGCCATCGTGACGCTCGGCTTCGGTGAGATGATCCGCATCGTCCTGGTCAACTGGACCTCGCTCACCAACGGGCCGAACGGCATCTCGGGCATCCCGCGGCCGAGCTTCTTTGGCCTCGAGTTCACGCGCGAGCCGCAACCGGGGACCCAATCCTTCCACCAGTTCTTCGGGCTCGAGTTCTCGACGCTCCACCGCGTGATCTTCCTCTACTACCTGATCCTCGTGCTCGCGCTCGTCACCAACTTCTTCACGCTCCGCATCCGGCGCCTGCCGCTCGGGCGCGCCTGGGAAGCCTTGCGCGAGGACGAGATCGCCTGCCGCGCGATCGGCATCAACCCGACCAACACCAAGCTCGCGGCGTTTGCGATCGGCGCCATGTTCGGCGGCTTCGCCGGGACGTTCTTCGCCGCGCGCCAGACCTTCGTCAGCCCGGAGAGCTTCACCTTCATCGAATCGGCGATCATACTCGCGATCGTCGTGCTCGGCGGCATGGGGAGCCAGCTCGGCGTTGTCCTCGCCGCGCTCCTCCTGATCGGCATCCCGGAGTGGTTCCGCGAGCTGCAGGACTACCGGATGATCGCCTTCGGCGCGGCGATGGTCGCGGTTATGATCTGGCGTCCACGGGGTCTTCTCGCCGTGCGCGAGCCGACGATCCGCCTCGGCCGCCGCCGACGGGGCGCGCCGTCGTGAACGCGAGCCCGCCGCTTCTCGATGTCTCGAATCTCACCATACGGTTCGGCGGGCTCCTCGCGGTCGACGCGGTCTCGTTCCGCGCCGACGACCGCGCGATCACCGCGATCATCGGGCCCAACGGCGCCGGCAAGACGACGGTCTTCAACTGCCTCACCGGGTTCTACCGGCCGTCCTCGGGCGCGCTCGCGCTCCGCCACGGCGGGCAGAGCTTCGCGCTCGAGGCGATGCCCGACCACCGGATCGCCGCCGAGGCGCGGCTTGCGCGCACGTTCCAGAACATCCGCCTGTTCCCGCAGATGACGGTGCTCGAGAACCTGATCCTCGCCCAGCATCGGACGCTGATGCGTGCCTCGGGCTATACGATCCTCGCGCTCGTCGGTCTCGGCGGCTACGCACGCGCCGAGCGCGCGGCGGTCGAGCGCGCGCGCTTCTGGCTCGATCGCGTCGGCCTTCTCGCTCACGCCGACGACGAGGCCGCCAGCCTCGCCTATGGCGACCAGCGGCGGCTCGAGATCGCCCGTGCGATGTGCACCGATCCGGTGCTCCTCTGTCTCGACGAACCGGCGGCCGGGCTCAATGCACGCGAAACCGGCGCGCTCAGCGCGCTCCTCGGCGAGATCCGCGACGATCACGGCGTCGCGATCCTCCTGATCGAGCACGACATGGCGCTCGTCATGGCGATCTCGGATCGGATCGTCGTTCTCGAATATGGCCGCAAGATCGCCGACGGGCCGCCGTCGGCGGTGCGCGCCGATCCCGCGGTGATCGCGGCCTATCTCGGCACCGGCGACAGCGACGGCATGGCGGCGGTCTGAGCCGATGCTCGATCTCCGAGGCGTCGAGACGTTCTACGGCCACATCCAGGCGCTCCGCGGCGTCGACCTCCATGTCGGCGAGGGCGAGATCGTCGCTCTCATCGGCGCCAACGGCGCGGGGAAGTCGACCCTCCTGATGACGGTCTGCGGCAAGCCGGCGCCGCGCGCGGGCTCGATCCGCTTCCAGGGGAAGGAGCTCGCCGGACGCTCGACGCACGAGATCATGCGGACCGGGATCGCCCACGCGCCGGAGGGCCGCCGCATCTTTCCCCGCCTCACCGTGCTCGAGAACCTGCAGCTCGGGGCGCTCACGGCGGCGCCGGAGCATTTCGCGACCGACGTCGAGCGCGTCTTCACGCTGTTCCCGGTCTTGCGCCAACGGTCGGGCCAGCGCGGCGGCACGCTCTCGGGCGGCGAGCAGCAGATGCTCGCGATCGGTCGTGCGCTGATGAGCCGGCCGCGCCTCCTTCTTCTCGACGAGCCCTCGCTCGGTCTCGCCCCGATGATCGTGCAGCACATCTTCCGGGTTATCCGCGATATCAACGAGACCGCCGGCGTCTCGGTCCTCCTGGTCGAGCAGAACGCCTATCATGCGCTCCGCCTCGCGCGCCGCGGCTATGTGCTGGTGAACGGCCGCATCACGCTGAGCGGCGAGGGCGCGGCGCTCCTCGACAACCCCGAGATACGGGCGGCCTATCTCGAGGGCGGCGCGCGGTCCGACAAGGCGGGAACTGGCGCGTGACCCCTCGCATCACTAGGTTCTAGTCGTGGCATCCACAAACCGGGGAGATAGCCCATGAAGCGAAGCACCATGTTGATGACGGCCGCGCTCGCGGTGGCGGTCGGGTTCGGGGCGGCCGCACGCGCGGAGATCGTCGTCGCCGTCGTCGGGCCGATGTCCGGCAAGGAGGCGGCGTTCGGCGAACAGATGCGGCGCGGCGCCGAGATGGCGATCGCGCATCTCAACGCCGCCGCCGGCGTCCTCGGCCAGAAGCTGAAGCTCGAAATCGGCGACGACCGTTGCGATCCCAAGGAGGCGGTCGCCGTCGCGAACCAGATGGTCGGGAAGAAGGTGCGGTTCGTCGCCGGCCACTTCTGCTCCGGCTCTTCGATCCCGGCGTCGCGGGTCTACAACGAGGAGGGCATCGTCCAGATTTCACCCGCCTCGACCAACCCGCAGCTCACCGAGCAGGGATTCTCCAACGTCTTCCGTGTCTGCGGTCGTGACGATCAGCAGGGCAAGGTCGCCGGCGATTTCCTCGCCGACCGGTTCAAGGGCAAGCGGATCGCGATCCTCCACGACAAGACCGCCTATGGTAAGGGTCTCGCCGACGAAACGAAGAAGGCGTTGAACGCCAAGGGCGTGACCGAGGCGCTCTACGAGGCCTACACCGCGGGAGAAAAGGATTACGGCCCGCTCGTGAGCAAGATGAAACAAAGCCGCGTCGACGCGGTCTATGTCGGCGGCTACCACACCGAAGCCGGACTGATCACCCGCCAGATGCGCGAGCAGGGCATGGACGCCCAGATCGTGTCGGGCGACGCGATGGTGACCAACGAATACTGGGCGATCACAGGCAATGCCGGCCAGGGCGCGTTGATGACCTTCAGCCCTGATCCGCGCAAGAACCCGGCGAACGCGCAGATCGTCGATCAGTTCCGCCGCGCGGGCGGTGACCCCGAAGGCTACACGCTCTACACCTATGGTGCGATCCAGGCCTGGGTGCAGGCGGTCACGAAGGCCGCCAAGGCGGATTCCGCCGCCGTGATCGCAGCCCTCAGGGGCAACCAGTTCGAGACCGTGCTGGGACGGATCGGCTTCGACCGCAAGGGCGACGTCACCGCACCCGGTTATGTCTTCTACCAGTGGAAGGACGGGAAATACGACTACTACACGCCTTGAGCGCGACGCTCGTCGGCGCTAGCTCGCGACGCCCGGGATGGTTCCCGGGCGTCGTCGTTGCAGGCGGCACACGGAACTACGATCGGCGCGCTTCAGACCGCGCCGCGGCGGCCGCAGCGCGGCGCCCGCTCGCCGCGACGACGCCCGAGGCCGATCTTCTTGGCGAAATCGGAGCGTTGCGCGGCGTAGTTGGGGGCGACCATCGGATAGACCGGCGGCAGGCCCCATTTCGCCCGGTACTCGTCGGGCGTCATGTTGTAGGCGGCGCGCAGATGCCGTTTGAGCATCTTGAGCTTCTTGCCATCCTCGAGGCACACGATGTACTCGGGTGTAACCGAGCGCCGGACGCTCACCGCCGGCTTCAGGGGTTCGTTGGGGGACGCGATGTCCTCGTCGTTCAAGGACGCTGACAGCGAACGGTAGACCGTGTTGATCACGTCCGGGACTTGGCTAGAGGCAACTGTATTATGTCCGACATAGGTGGCGACGATGTCGACCGCCATACGGAGCACGCCAATACGATCCACTTTCTTGCCGTTATCTTCGCTCATCGGGTGTTTGGCCTGAGTTGCAGGTTAGAGCCAACCGCATCAATTCGGAGCCGCCAATTTGCACGGTAGGATTTTGAAGTCAATCCAAAACCAAGTGCAGATCGGCGCGCCGTTCGTCTGGCAGGTGTTGTATTCTTAGTGGGCCCCCATAGTTTTTCATTCGTCGGCGCGAAGTAATCCGCCGAAGTGTGGCGGAAGTTGGTCGGCTTTCCGGCCCTGACGGGGAATCTCGCGGGCAGGCCGTCCACCGGGGTCCCCGGAGGCCGCTGGGGAGAGGACGACTTCTTGTGTCGGGCTTACGCCCCATGTCGAGATGTGGTATTCCACCACCGGCACGCGAACCCGGAGCGCGGATCCCCGGATGCCACCGACCACCATCGCCATCGCCGCCGACCACGCCGGCTACGCGTTGAAGCGCGCGCTCGTCGCGGTGCTGGCGGACATGGGCTGCCTGGTCGTCGATCTCGGGACCGAGGGCGAGGCCTCGGTCGACTATCCCGACTTCGCCGACCGCCTCGTTGCGGCGCTGTCGCGGAGCGAGGCGGGGGCAGGCGTGCTCGTCTGCGGCAGCGGCATCGGGATGTCGATCGCGGCGAACCGTCATCCCGGCATCCGCGCCGCGTTGTGCGGGACGGTCGAGATGGCCCGCCTCGCACGCCAGCACAACGACGCCAACGTCCTCGTGTTGGGGGCGCGGTTGATCGATGCCGAAACGGCCTCGGCCTGCCTCGGCGCGTTTCTCGCCACGCCCTTCGACGGCGGCCGGCACGCGCGTCGGGTGGCGAAGCTCGCCTGATCCGCCGGTGATCCGATGTCCACGCGTGCGCCAGTGAAGGAAGTTTCCGTATGAACGCCGTCGATGTGGCCAGCCGGGCGACGCGCCTCGATCGTTTCTTCGGCGATCGCCTGGCGGTGGCCGATCCCGAGCTCCATGCCGCCGTCGGCCGGGAGCTCGATCGCCAGCAGCGCCACATCGAGCTCATCGCCTCCGAGAACATCGTCTCGCGCGCGGTGCTCGAGGCGGCGGGCTCGGTCCTCACCAACAAATACGCCGAAGGCTATCCGGGCCGGCGCTACTATGGCGGCTGCGAGTTCGTTGACATCGCCGAGGAGCTCGCGCGCGAGCGTGCGAAGCGGCTGTTCGCCTGCGCCTTCGCCAATGTTCAGCCGCACTCGGGCGCACAGGCCAACGCGGCGGTCTATTTCGCGCTGCTCAAGCCCGGCGACACGCTCCTCGGCATGTCGCTCGCCGCCGGCGGGCACCTGACGCACGGAGCGGCGCCCAATTTGTCGGGCCGCTGGCTCAACCCGGTCCAGTACGGCGTCCGCCGCGACGATGCGCGGATCGACCTTGACGAGGTGGAACGTCTCGCGCGCGAGCACCGCCCGCGCATCATCGTCGCCGGCGGCTCGGCCTATCCGCGCGTCATCGACTTCGCGCGGTTCCGCGCCATCGCCGATTCCGTCGGCGCCTATCTCATGGTCGACATGGCGCATTTCGCGGGCCTCGTCGCCGCCGGCGTCCACCCGAGCCCGCTGCCGCACGCCCATGTCGTGACGACCACGACACACAAGACGCTCCGCGGTCCGCGCGGCGGGATGATCCTCTCGAACGACGAGGAGATCGGAAAGAAGATCAACAGCGCGGTCTTCCCCGGCACCCAAGGTGGGCCGCTGATGCACATCATCGCGGCGAAGGCGGTTGCGTTCCACGAGGCGCTGCAGCCGGGGTTCCGCGACTATGCGAAGGCCGTGGTGGAGAACGCGGCGGTGCTCGCCGCGAGCCTGCAATCGAAGGGCTTCGACATCGTCTCCGGCGGCACCGACACCCATCTCCTCCTGGTCGATCTCCGCGCCCGCCGGCTCACCGGCAAGGACGCCGAGACGACGCTCGGGCGGGCCAACATGACCTGCAACAAGAACGGCGTGCCGTTCGATCCCGAGAAGCCGACGATCACCTCGGGCGTCCGGCTCGGCTCGCCGGCCGCGACGACGCGCGGCTTCGGCCCGGGCGAGTTCGCCGAGGTCGGGGCGATGATCGCCGAGGTGCTCGACGGCCTCGCGCGGAGCAACGGCGACAACAGCGCGACCGAGGCCTCGGTGCGTGCGCGTGTCGAGGCGTTGTGCCGGCGCTTTCCGATCTATCCCGGCATGTAGCGAGGAACGGGTCCGACCATGAAATGCCCCTTCTGCGGGAACGAGGATACCCAGGTCAAGGACTCGCGACCGACCGAGGACAACAGCGCCATCCGGCGCCGCCGCGCCTGCAACGCCTGCGGCATGCGGTTCACGACCTTCGAGCGCGTGCAATTGCGCGAGCTCACGGTGGTCAAGCAGAACGGACGACGCGAGTCCTTCGATCGCGAAAAGATCGTGCGTTCGATGATGATCGCGCTCCGCAAGCGGCCGGTCGATCCGGATCGGGTCGAGCGCGCGATCAGCGGCATCATCCGCCGCCTCGAAGGCTCGGGCGAGTCCGACATCCCGTCGGCCAATATCGGCGAGCTCGTGATGGACGCGCTCGCCAACATCGATCCCGTCGCCTATGTCCGCTTCGCCTCGGTCTACCGGAATTTCCGCGAGGCGCGCGACTTCGAGGACTTCGTCGGAGCGTTGAGTGCCAGAGACGACAAGGACTGACGACGCGCGCTACATGCGTGTCGCGATCGGGCTCGCCCGACGCGGCCACGGCAATGTCTGGCCGAACCCGGCGGTCGGTTGCGTCATCGTTCGCGACGGCGCGATCGTCGGTCGCGGCTGGACGCAGCCGACCGGGCGTCCCCATGCCGAGACCGAGGCGCTCCGGCGTGCCGGCGAGGCGGCCCGCGGGGCGACCGTCTATGTCTCGCTCGAGCCCTGTTCGCATTACGGCCAGACGCCGCCCTGCACCTCCGCCCTGATCGCCGCCGGCGTCGCCCGCGTCGTCATCGCGATCGTCGATCCCGATCCGCGCGTCGACGGCAGGGGCCTCGCCCAGCTCCGTGCCGCCGGGATCGCCGTCACGCTCGGAACCAGCGCGGACGCGGCGACGGCGGTGAACCAGGGCTTTCTCCTCCGCCTCCGCGACATGTGCCCGCTCGTGACCCTCAAGCTCGCGACGACGCTCGACGGCCGGATCACGACGCGGCGCGGTGACAGCCGCTGGATCACCGGCCCCGTCGCGCGCGATCTCGGGCACGGGCTCCGCGCCCGCCACGATGCGATCCTCGTCGGCATCGGCACCGCGCTCGCCGACGATCCCGCGCTCACCTGCCGGCTGCCCGGCCTCGGAGCACGGTCTCCGGTGCGGGTCGTGCTCGATCCGCGGCTCCGTTTACCGACGCAGTCGGCACTGGTCGTCACGGCCGCGGAGACGGCGACCTGGGTGATTGCGGGTCCCGATCCCGATCCGGCGCGCCGCGCCACCCTCGAGGCCGCCGGCGTCGTCGTGATCGCGCTGCCCGCCGGCGCAGATGGACGACCCGATGCGCGCACCGTCGCGACCGAGCTGGCGGCGCGCGGCATCACGCGGCTTCTGATCGAAGGCGGCGGTACGGTCGCGGCCGCTTTCGTCGCCGCCGGGCTGGTCGATCGGCTGGTCTGGCATCGCGCCGCGACGGTGATCGGCGGCGACGGGCTTGCCGGCATCGGCGCGCTCGCGGTGGACGAACTCAAAGACGCCGCCGGCTTCGTCATGCTAGGGTCGCAGCCGGCCGGCCCGGACCGGATCGAGACCTACGCACGCCCCTAGGGAGCCCGCGACCGCGCATGTTCACCGGTATCGTCACCGACGTCGGACGGGTCCGCGCGATCGAGAAGCGGGGCGATACGCGCCTCGTGATCGAGACCGCCTACGACACGGCCGCGGTCGACATCGGCGCCTCGATCGCCTGCTCCGGCCCGTGCCTGACGGTGGTCGACAAGGGACCGGGCTGGTTCGCCGTCGAGGCCTCGGCCGAGACGCTCGCCCGCACGACCATCGGCGGCTGGCGCGAGAAATCGCGGGTCAATCTCGAACGCGCCGTCCGGGTCGGCGACGAGCTCGGCGGCCACATCGTGACCGGCCATGTCGACGCGATCGGACGGCTGATCGATCGCACCCCGGAGGGCGACAGCGTGCGGTGCCGCTTCGAGGTCCCGGAGACGCTCAAGCGCTACATCGCCGAGAAGGGCTCCGTCGCCGTAGACGGCGTCTCGCTCACCATCAACGAGGTGGCGGGCGCCCGCTTCGGGGTCAACATCATCAGCCATACCCGGGCGCACACGACGCTGGGCGCGCTCGCCGTCGGTGACCGCGTCAACATTGAGGTCGATGTCATCGCGCGTTATGTCGCGCGCATGGTGGAGAAGGACTGAAGGTGGCCGACAAGAAGTTCACGGTGGTGTCGAAGTCCGATGTCGTCGAGGCGGCGAAGGAAGACCTGCGCGGCTTCCTGTCGCCGATCGAGGCGATCATCGAGGACGTGCGTGCGGGCAAGATGGTCATCCTCGTCGATGACGAGCACCGCGAGAACGAAGGCGATCTCATCGTCGCGGCCGAGAAGGCGACGCCCGACGTCATCAACTTCATGGCCAAGTTCGGCCGCGGCCTGGTCTGCCTGTCGCTCACCCGCAGCCGCGTCGAGGCGCTCGGCCTCCAGATGATGACGCGCCACAACCGCTCCGGTCACGGCACCGCCTTCACCGTCTCGATCGAGGCGCGGGAAGGCATCACGACCGGAATCTCCGCATTCGACCGCGCGCGCACGATCGAGGTCGCGATCGATCCGTCCAAGGGCAAGGACGATATCGTGAGCCCGGGTCACACGTTTCCGCTGGTCGCACAGGACGGCGGCGTCCTCGTGCGCGCCGGCCACACCGAAGCATCCGTCGACCTCGCGCGGCTCGCCGGCTTCGATCCCTCGGGCGTGATCTGCGAGGTCATGAACGAGGACGGCACGATGGCGCGGCTGCCCGACCTCGCCAAGTTCGCCCAGTTCCACGGCATCAAGCTCGGCACCATCGCCGACCTGATCGCCTATCGGCTGTCGAAGGACACGATCGTCGAGTCCGTGCTGGAGACCGCGGTCGAGCGCCGTCACGGCGGCAAGTTCCGGCTGATCGTCTACGTCAACAAGGTCTCGGGCGCCGAGCACATGGCGCTGGTCAAGGGCGACATCGGCGGACCTGAGCCCGTGCTCGTCCGCATGCACGCGATGAACATCCTCGACGATCTCGTGCACGATCTCGCGAGCAGCCGGTCGGGCGAGCTCGAGGCCTCGCTCCGCCTCATCGGTGAGGCGGGCCGCGGCGTGGTCGTCCTGATCCGCGAGCCGCGCGTCCACCAGTTCTCGGCCCAGGTGCGCGATCGTCTCGACATCCCGAACCCGAAGGCGGCCGAGCAGCCGCGCGAGCCGACTGTGCTGCCGCTCCGCGACTACGGCGTCGGTGCGCAGATCCTCGCGAGTCTCGGCATCCGCGACATGATTCTCCTCACCAACACGACCCGTCAGGTGCCGGGTCTCGAGGGTTATGGGCTCCGCCTCGTCGAGCGCCGGCCGTTCAAGCCTTGGGAGTTCTAGCGTGTACCAGCGTCCGCACGTCATGGTGGTCGAAGCGCGTTTCTACGACGACCTCGCCGATGAGCTCTACCGGAACGCGACCGCCGTCCTCGAGGCCGCGGGCGCGAGCCACGACCGCTATGCCGTCGCCGGCGTGTTCGAGATCCCGGCCGCGATCAAGTTCGCGCTCAAATCCGCCGAGCTGTTCGGCGCCGGGCCGCGCTATGACGGCTATCTCGCCCTCGGTTGCGTGATCCGGGGCGAGACGACGCACTACGACTATGTCTGCACCGAGAGCGCGCGCGCGCTCCAGGACCTCGCCGTCGACCACGCGGCGGCGATCGGCTACGGCATCCTGACGACCGAGAACTACCAGCAGGCGCTCGCACGCGCCCAGAGCGGGGGCAACGGCAAGGACCGCGGCGGCCATGCGGCGCGGGCACTCCTCCGCCAGATCGAGCTCAGGCGTCAGTTCCGGCTCGATCCGCGCTGAGCCGATGCCGGCCGATGGAAGAGGCGTCACACCCGAAACCGTCCGAACGCGGCGGGCGTAGTCCGCGCCGCTTGCGCGAGGCGCGCGTCGCGGTCGTCCAGGCGCTCTACCAGATCGATCTCACCGGCGCGCCGGTCGATTCCGTGCTCGCCGAATTCCTGCGATACCGGCTGGCACGCGGCGCGGGCGAGGGGCCGGCGGTCGACACGGCGCGCTTCTCCGAGATCCTGCGCGGCACGATGCGGCGGCGGGCCGAGATCGATGCGATGCTGGTCGCGGTCCTGCCGCCGAGCTGGCCGCTCGTACGGCTCGAGGTCGTCCTGCGGGCGGTCCTCCGCGCCGGGGCGTACGAGCTTCTTGCGCGACCCGTCGTGCCGGTGCGGGTCGTGGTCAGCGAGTATGTCGATCTCGCGCGCGGCTTCCTGTCGGAGCCCGAGACGGGCATGGTGAACGGCATCCTCGACCGGCTGGCGCGGAGCCTTCGCCCCGGCGAGCTGGAGGGCCCTGGTCGTGACCAGGCCGCCCCGACCGGCTGAGTTCGACATCATCCGGCGCTATTTCGCGCCGCTCGCGGCGGGCGTCGACGCCGCCCTCGGTCTCGTCGACGACGCGGCCGTGATCGCGCTTCCCGACGGCCATCGCCAGGTCATCACCACCGACACGCTGATCGAGGGCGTCCACTTCTTCGCCGCCGATCCACCCGACCAGATCGCGCGCAAGATGCTTCGCGTGAACCTCTCCGACATCGCCGCGATGGGCGCCACGCCGACGGCATGCCTCCTCGCGATCAGCCTCGCCGAGCACTGCGACGAAGCCTGGATCGCGGCCTTCGCCGGCGGCCTCGGCGATGATCTCCGGCGTTTCGCCGTCGCGCTCGTCGGTGGCGACACGACGGCGACGCCGGGGCCGTTGACGCTGACGCTGACCGCGCTCGGGGTGGTGCCGGCCGGCGCTGAGATCCGGCGCTCGACCGCCGTCGCCGGCGATCACGTCTACGTCTCGGGAACGATCGGCGATGCCGCGCTCGGGCTTCGCGTGCTCGAGGGGCGCCTCGTGATCGGCGATCCGGCGGCGCGCGCCATGCTCGTCGAACGCTACCGCCTGCCCGAGCCGCGGACGGGGCTGGGACCGCTTCTTCGCGGCATCGCCTCGGCCATGGCCGATGTCTCCGACGGCCTCATCGCCGATCTCGGCCACATCGCCGAGACCTCGGGCGTCGGCGCCGTGATCGAGGCGGCGCGCGTGCCGTGGTCGCCGGCGGCCCGTGCGGCCGTGGCGGCCGATCCGGCGCTCGCGGCGAGCCTCCTTGCCGGCGGCGACGATTACGAGCTCGTCTTCACCGCGCCGCCCGAACGCGACGCCGCGATCGCAGCAGCAGCGACCGCGGCGGCGGTACCGGTGAGCGCGATCGGGCGCATCGTCGCCGGTTCGGGCGTCACGGTCCTCGACGCTTTGGGCCGGCCGCTCGCGCTCGGCGCGGCAGGATATCAGCACCGGTGAGGACGCCTTAACGCGGCGTTACCCATTCTGCGGTCAAATGGCCGGACTGTGGCCGCCTACCGGAGAATGCCGATGGAGGGATCGGGCCGCCCCGGCTCGCGCCGAGGCCCTCTCAACCGCGCCGTCTGGTGCGCGTTCCTGCTCGCCTTCGTCGCGGGCGGCGTCGAGGGCGCGCGCGCCGCCGGCGCGCCGGCTCCGTCGAAGGACGAGGCAGAAGGGCCGGGCGTCGTGCCCCGGTTCGCTGGAGCCAAGTACTACATGCTCGAGCCGTTCGTCGTGCCGCTCCTCTCCGATGGCGAGCTCGACGGGCAGGTCTCGATCGTCATCGCGATCGAGCTCGTCGACGAGGATCACCGCGTCGACATCGCCAAGCGCCTGCCGCGCGTTCGCGCCGCGATGTACGAGACGCTGTTCCGGACCATCACCAGCCGGCCCGGCCGGCGCGGCGTGCCGCCGCTCGCGAGCCTCAAACGGAACCTGCGCAACGCCGCCGAGCGCGAGGTGGGGCAGGGCCGGATCGCCGGATCCTGATCCAGCAGGCCTTCGAGGACCGCCCGGTCGGGCGCTGAGACGCGGCTGGCCGTAGGCAATTGCCGGTATCCAGCACCCTTTCGCTTGCCTATGCTCGGCCCCGCCATGTCGTCCCGCGAGAACCGTCGCACCGTCCTCCTTCTCGCCCTGTGCCAGGCGTTGTTCATGACCTGCACGGCCGCGATCGTGACCTCGATCGCGTTGACCGGCTATCAGCTCGCCGAGAACAAGGCCTTCGCGACGCTGCCGGTGGGGCTGCAGTTCCTGACCCACATGTGCGTCACGGTGCCGGCCTCGCTGTTCATGAAGCGCTATGGCCGCCAGGCCGGGTTCCTGGTCGGGGCCGGCATCGGGGCGGTCGGCGCGCTCACCGCGGCCTACGCGATCCTGGAGGCGAGCTTCACGCTGTTCTGCCTCGGGAGCGCGATCATCGGCGGCTTCAACTCGATCGCGCAGTTCTACCGCTTCGCCGCCGCCGACACCGCCGACGAGACCTATCGCCCGCGCGCGATCTCCTATGTCCTCGCCGGCGGGGTGATCGCCTCGTTCACCGGGCCCAACCTCGCGCATCTGACCAATGATCTGTTCGCGCCGATCGCCTTCGCCGGAACCTATGTCGCGGTCATCGGCGTCCAGGCGCTGATCGCCCTTGTTGTGCTCTCGATCCGGCTGCCGAGGCCGACCGAGAGCGAGCGGCGGGCGTCCGGGCGGCCGTTTCTCGAGATCGCCCGCCAGCCGACCTTCGCCATCGCCGTGCTCGGCGCCGTGGTCGGCTACGTCGTCATGTCGTTCCTGATGACGGTGACGCCGATCGCCATGGCCGAGTGCAATTTCACCTTCACCGATTCGGCGTTCGTGATCCAAGGCCACGTGCTCGGCATGTTCGCGCCGTCCTTCATCACCGGCCACCTGATCGCCCGGTTCGGCGCCATCAACATCATGACGACCGGCGCCGCGCTCCTCGTGGTGACTGTTCTGATCAACCTCTCGGGGATCGAGTTCCTGCACTTCCTGACCGCGATGACGCTCCTCGGCGTCGGCTGGAATTTCCTCTTCATCGGCGGCACGACGCTCCTCACGACATGCTACCAGCCGGCCGAGCGGGCCAAGGTCCAGGGCATCAACGACTTCATCATCTACGGCTGCATCACCATCGGCGTGTTCGCCTCGGGTGCGCTCCAGCACGCGGTCGGCTGGACCGCGGTCAACGTCATGATGGTGATCCCGGTGGTCGTGGTCCTGGGGGCGCTGTTCTGGCTCAAGAGCGCCGCCGCCCGGGCCCCCGCCTGATCCGAATCGTCCGGCCGGGCACCGGTCGGATCGGTTGCCTTGCCCGCCCAGTTCTGTCATTTTCCGCGCGATTTCGCGCCCGCGAACCCGGCGGTTACCGACCACGCCGCCGAAGCGGGCCGATTCGACTCAAGGACCGTCCTGCCCCGTTCGATCCCGCCCGTATTCCTGAAGACCAGACCCTGAAGACCAGACAAGGATCCCGCCCATGGCAAGCACGTACTGGATCGTCATCGCCTGTGGCGCGTTGGCGTTGCTTTACGGCGTCTACGCAGTCCGCTCGGTGCTGGCGACGAGCGCCGGCAACGCGCGCATGCAGGAGATCGCGGGCGCGATCCAGGAAGGCGCGCGGGCCTATCTCAATCGCCAGTACACCACGATCGCGATCGTCGGCGTCGCCATCGGCGTGCTCCTCGGCGTGCTCCTCAACATCTATGTCGCGATCGGCTACTTCCTCGGCGCGATCCTGTCCGGCGCGGCGGGCTATATCGGGATGAACGTGTCGGTGCGCGCCAATGTGCGCACCGCCGATTCGGCGCGGACCGGCGGCATGGTCCCGGCGCTCGCGGTCGCCTTCAAGTCGGGCGCGGTGACCGGCATGCTGGTGGTCGGGCTCGGCCTCCTCGGCGTCGCGGCCTATTATCTGGTCCTCCGCGAGATCTACAATCCGGCCGATCCCAAGGGGCTCCGCCACATCCTCGAGGCGCTGGTCGCGCTCGGCTTCGGCGCATCGCTCATCTCGATCTTCGCCCGCCTCGGCGGCGGTATCTTCACCAAGGGCGCCGACGTCGGCGCCGACCTCGTCGGCAAGATCGAGGCCGGCATCCCCGAGGACGACCCGCGCAACGCCGGCGTGATAGCCGACAACGTGGGCGACAATGTCGGCGACTGCGCCGGCATGGCGGCGGATCTGTTCGAGACCTACGCCGTCACCGTGGTGGCGACGATGCTGCTCGCCGCGATCTTCTTCACCGGCGCGGTGCAGGAAACGATGCTGGTGCTGCCGCTCCTGATCGGCGGCGTCTGCATCATCGGCTCGGTCATCGGGACGTTCTGCGTCCGGCTCGGTCCGAGCAACAACATCATGGCGGCGCTCTACAAGGGCCTGATCGTGACCGCCGTGATCTCGGCGGTGCTGATCGCGGTCTCGATCTGGATGCTGTTCGGCAGCTTCTCGACCCCGATCAAGATGGGGGCGGAGACGATCCAGCCGCGCCATCTCCTCTACTGCGCGCTGATCGGGCTCGCGGTGACCGGCCTTCTCGTCTGGATCACCGAGTACTACACCTCGACCGCCTACCGCCCGGTGCGCAGCATCTCGCGGTCGTCGGAGACCGGTCACGCGACCAACATCATCCAGGGCCTCGCGGTCTCGATGGAGGCGTGCGCGCTGCCGGTGCTCGTGATCTCGGCCGCGATCGTGGTCGCCTATTTCGCGGCCGGGCTGTTCGGCATCGCGATCGCGGCGACCAGCATGCTGGCGCTCGCCGGCATGGTCGTCGCGCTCGACGCCTATGGACCGGTCACCGACAACGCCGGCGGCATCGCCGAGATGGCCGACCTGCCGGCCGACGTCCGCAAGGTCACTGACGCCCTCGATGCGGTCGGCAACACGACCAAGGCGGTCACCAAGGGCTACGCGATCGGCTCCGCCGGTCTCGCCGCGCTGGTGCTGTTCGCGGCCTACACCCAGGACCTCAAATACTACTTCCCGAAGATCGCCGATCAGGTGACCTTCAGGCTCGAGGATCCGTTCGTCGTGATCGGCCTCTTCATCGGCGGGCTCCTGCCCTATCTGTTCGGCGCCATGGGCATGATGGCGGTCGGTCGCGCCGGCGGCGAGGTCGTCGTCGAGGTCCGCCGCCAGTTCAGGGAGATCAAGGGCATCATGGAAGGCACGGCGCGGCCCGAATATGGCCGCGCGGTCGACATCCTGACACGGGCCGCGATCCGCGAGATGATCGTGCCGTCGCTCCTGCCGATCCTCGCACCGATCGTCGTCTATGTCGTGATCTACGCGGTCGCCGGTCAGGTCGCCGCGTTCGTGACATTGGGCGCGCTGCTTCTCGGCACTATCGTGACCGGCCTGTTCGTCGCGATCTCGATGACTTCGGGTGGCGGTGCGTGGGACAACGCCAAGAAGTACATCGAGGAAGGACACCACGGCGGCAAGGGCTCGGAGGCGCACAAGGCGGCGGTCACCGGCGACACCGTCGGCGATCCCTACAAGGACACCGCCGGTCCCGCCGTCAATCCGATGATCAAGATCATCAACATCGTGGCGCTTCTCTTGCTCGCGATCGTCGCGGGCTGAGGCGAAACGAGAGGCCTCGACGAGAAGCCCCGGCCGATCGGCCGGGGCTTCTGCTTGGGGCTTCTGCTTGGAGCTTTTGCGTCGCGATGCCGAAAGGCGGCGTCGGCGGCTCAGAACTGGGGATCGCCGCCGCCACGGCCGCGGCCGGAGTTGTTGAACCGGCCGATATTACCGAGGAGCTGCTCGACGAACGTATACTCGCGGCCGCGGGTCGGCGTTTCGCGCTCGACGATCTGGACCGGGCGTGCGGCATCGCCATTGATCGTGTCGACCGCATCGACCCGACCGCGCCCGTCGAAGCGGACGACGATGACGCGCTGGTCGAGCGTCTTGGGGTTGAAGAAGGACGTGGTCTGCGTTTTGCGCCCGACATAGTACCAGGTCTCGCCTTCGAACATGGCGATGGTCGACGGCGTGCCGAGCTTCTCCGACACCGTCTCGCGGGTCGCGATCCCGGGCTGGATCTCGTCGAGCACGTCCTGCTCGGGCATGTTGCCATGGACGTCGACCGTCGGCACGCAGCCGGTGGCGGCGGCAAGGAGCGCGGTCGAGGCGAGGATCGTCGTCAGCATGCGGCGCATTGGTGACCCCCGGTCCTTTCGGCGGCTCGCGGTTCCGGCTTCGGGCGGCGCTCACGGCCGCGCGTTGACGCGGCGCGTCGTGCGTCCCATAACAGACCCGGCGCGAGAGTGCACAGAGCTCCCCGCGCTGTCAATCCGACGGGAGTTCGCACGATGGCCCTGGCCGGCCGATCCAGCCGCGCGGCGCTCGAGGCGGCGTCGGAGCGCCTCTATGCGGCGATCGTCGCCCAGGCGCGCCAGCCCGGCTTCTACCTCGCGGGCGGGGTGCCGGATACGGTCGACGGGCGTTTCGACCTGATCGCGCTCCACGCGTTCCTGGTGCTCCGCCGCCTCAAGGATGGCCGGCCGGCGGCCGCGCCCTTGTCGCAGGCGCTGTTCGATCTCCTGTTCACCGACATGGACCGGAGCTTGCGCGAGATGGGCGCCGGGGATCTCGGGGTGGGGAGGCGCGTCAAGGCGATGGCCAAGGCCTTCTATGGTCGCATCGCGGCCTATGAGGAGGGGCTCGCGAAGGGCGGTGTCATGCTCGACGAGGCGATCGGTCGGAACCTCTTCCGCGGCGAAGACGTCCGACCGGAGGCGCTCAAGGCGATCGCCGCCTATCTCGAGCGGGAGGCGGCCGCGCTCGTCGAACAGAGGCTCGATGATCTCCTGGTCGGCACGGTCCGCTTCGGTCCGGCACCCGGCGACGGCGCGGTCGCATGAGCGGCGCGGGCGCGAGCGGCGGCGAACGGTCACCCGAGTTCTCGCGGCCCGTCGCGCTCGACAGCCTCCATCCCGGCGAGACCCGGTTCGAGATCGCCGCGAGCGCGGCCGAGCGTCTCGCGCTCGCGACGCGGTTCGCGATCCTCACGATCGAACAGCTCGATGCGCGCGTGCGTGTCATCCGCCTGCCGCGGGCGAACCGGTTTCGCCTCCTCGGCGACCTCGCGGCGGACGTGGTGCAGAGCTGTGTCGTGACGCTCGAGCCGGTGCCGCAGCGCGTCGCGGCGACGTTTGATCTTACCTTCGAGCGGGTCGGCGAAGCGTCCGATCCAACCGAAGTCGTGATCGACACGGACGCCGATCCGGAGCCGCTCTACGAGGACCGGATCGACATCGGCGAGGTGATCGCCGAGGAGCTTGCGCTCGCGCTCGATCCCTATCCGCGCGCGCCCGGACAGGCCTTCGTCGAGCCGCCGGCGACGGGCGAGGAGCGCCCGGATTCGCCCTTCGCCGCGCTCGCGGCGCTGAAGAAAGGCCCCAAGCCGCCAGCGTAGCCGGCCAAGCCCTCGATTTTGTTGCCCTCGGCAGGCGCTTCGGCTAAGTAGACGCTTCCCAATCATGCCGTTTTCCGGAAAGCGTCGACGATGGCCGTCCCGAAGAAAAAGGTCTCCAAGTCGCGCCGCAACATGCGGCGGTCGCACCACGCGGTGAAGACGGTGGCCTATGTCGAGTGCCCGAATTGCGGCGAGCTCAAGCGCCCGCACCATGTCTGCCAGGCTTGCGGCTACTACGACGAGCGTGAGGTCGTCGCGTCGTCGGCTGCGTAAGCCGGAGCATGAACGCCTCGCGTTCGGGCTAGGGGAGGGGACCGGTGAGCGGGCCCCTTGTGATCGCGCTGGACGCCATGGGGGGTGACCACGCGCCCGAGATCGTCGTCAAGGGGGCGAACCTCGCCGGACGGCGCTTTCCCGACGTCCAGTTCCAGCTCTTCGGCAACGAGGCGAAGATCGCACCCTATCTGAAGCGGCGCCCGGGGCTCCGTCGCCGGTGCACGATCCGGCATACCGAAATCGCCGTCCGCAACGACGAGCGTCCCTCCGCGGCGCTCCGGCAGGGACGCGATTCCTCGATGCAGCTCGCGATCAACGCCGTCCGCGACGGCAGCGCCGCCGGCGTCGTATCGGCCGGCAACACCGGTGCGCTGATGGCGATGGCGAAGGTCTCGCTCCGTACGCTGCCGGGGATCGACCGCCCCGCGATCGCGGCGTTCTTCCCGACCATGGCGGCCGAGAGCGTGATGCTCGATCTCGGCGCCAATATCGAATGCGACGCGCGCAACCTGTTCGAGTTCGCGATGCTGGGGAGTGCCTTCTCGCGCGTTGTCCTCGGCGTCGAGCGGCCCAAGGTCGGCATCCTCAATGTCGGCGCCGAGGAGCCGAAGGGGAGCGACAGCGTGCGCGAGGCGGCGGCGATGCTGCGCGCCTATGGCGATATGCCGCTCGAGTTCACGGGCTTCGTCGAGGGCGACGAAATCGCGCGCGGCTCGGTCGATGTGATCGTCACCGACGGCTTCACCGGCAATGTCGCGCTCAAGTCGGCCGAGGGCACGGTCCGGCTCTACAGCGAGTTCCTCCGCCGCGCGTTCAAGAGCTCGATCGCATCCCGCCTCGGCTATCTCCTGGCGCGGCGTGCCTTGCAGAAGCTCAAGGCCCGCGTCGATCCGCGCCGCTACAACGGCGCGGTGTTCCTCGGCCTCAAGGGCATCGTCGTCAAGAGCCACGGCGGCACGGATGCGTTCGGCTTCGCCAACGCGGTCGGCGTCGCGGTCGACATGGCGCGCAACGGTTTCGGCGACGTGATCACCGGCGAGCTCGCACGCTACGGCGCCGCGCGGCCCGCGCCGGCCCAGGTGGCGGCGTCCTAATGGTGATCCGTTCCATCGTCGCCGGCGTCGGCGCCTATCTTCCCGCGCGCGCGGTGACCAACGCCGAGCTCGCGGCGCTCGTCGACACCTCCGACGACTGGATCGTGCAGCGGACCGGGATTCGCAAACGCCATCTCGCGGCCGAGGGCGAGCTCACCTCCGATCTCGCGCTCCACGCCGGGCGCGCCGCGCTCGATGCCGCGTCGATGAGCGCGCGCGACCTCGACCTCGTCATCGTCGCGACGGCGACACCCGACGAGACGTTCCCGGCGACGGCGACGCGCGTGCAGGCCGCGCTCGGCATGACGCGGGGCGCGGCGTTCGACGTGCAGGCGGTCTGCTCGGGCTTCGTCTACGCCCTCAACGTCGCCGACAATTTCATCCGGGTCGGTCAGTACAAGACCGCGCTCGTGATCGGCGCCGAGACCTTCTCGCGCATCCTCGATTGGAAGGACCGGACGACCTGTGTCCTGTTCGGCGACGGCGCCGGCGCGGTGGCGCTCCGGGCCGCCGAGGGCGAGGGTGGCAAGAAGGACCGCGGCATCCTCTCCAATCACATCCACGCCGACGGTCGTCATCACGACATGCTCTATGTCGACGGCGGGCCGTCGACGACCCAGACGGCCGGCTATCTCCGCATGCAGGGGCGCGAGGTGTTCCGCCACGCGGTCACCAATCTCTCCGCGGTCATCGACGAAGCGCTCGCCGCCAACGGCATGACGGCGGCGGAGATCGACTGGCTGGTGCCGCACCAGGCCAACCAGCGCATCCTCGAGAGCACGGCGAAGAAGCTCGACCTGCCGCCCGAGAAGGTCATCGTCACCGTTGATCAGCACGCCAACACCTCGGCGGCGTCGATCCCGCTCGCGCTCGACAGCGCGGTTCGTGCCGGCAAGATCAAGCGCGGCGACGTGGTGGTCCTCGAGGCGATGGGCGGCGGGTTCACCTGGGGCGCGAGTGTCATTCGCTGGTGAATGCCCAAAATTGTCGCTTGGCATCTAAGCGAATTCACCTATCCCATTGAGGCGAATTGAGATTGACGCACGCCGGCCGTGCACGCTACGGTTCAAGGCGGCGCTCAGGGGGATCCGATGGCCGGAAACACAATAACACGCGCCCAACTCAGCGACGCCGTCTACCAGGAAGTCGGATTGTCTCGCAATGAGTCGGCAGAGCTTGTTGAGATAGTACTTAACGAGATCGCGGACACCTTGACCCGCGGCGATTCGGTCAAGATCTCGTCCTTTGGCACCTTCTCGGTTCGCCAGAAGGGTGAACGTGTGGGGCGCAACCCCAAGACCGGCCAGGAGGTTACGATCCTGCCGCGCCGGGTCCTCGTGTTCCGGGCCTCGAACGTGCTCAAGGGCCGGATCAACGCCGGGCTCTCCAAGCCCGGTGGCGGCACCCGGGGCACGGCCTCCGGCGGATGAGCGAGACGACCGAGACGGTGCGCGCCGAGCGCCGCGCCGGCACCAAGTCGGCGGCGGCGTTCCGGACCATCAGCGAGGTGGCGATCGACCTCGATGTCCCGGCGCATGTGCTGCGGTTCTGGGAGACCCGGTTCAGCCAGCTGCGCCCACTGAAGCGCGGTGGCGGGCGGCGCTACTACCGGCCCGAGGACGTCGAGCTGCTGCGGACGATCCGCCGCCTCCTCTACAATGACGGCTACACGATCAAGGGCGTCCAGAAGCTTCTCCGCGAGGGCGCGGCCAAGGCGCCGCCGCCAAGCACATCCCCAAGCCCACTGGCGAGCACACCGGCGCGCGACGGCAAGGCGGTCGCGCCGCGCGCGAAGACGGGGCGCGGGCCGGGCGCGCGGAAAGCCGGCGCTCTCCCGGCACTCGACCCGGCGACGGCGGAGGCGCTCGGCGAGCTCCTGGTCGAGCTCGAGGCGCTCCGCGTGCGCCTCGACCGGCTGATCGGTTGAGCCGGGCGGGCGGCGGCCGTTGCGTGCGGTGCCGCGGCGTCGTAAGGTGCCCGCCGCATCGGGACCGGAGCGTGGCGCAGCCTGGTAGCGCACCAGACTGGGGGTCTGGGGGTCGCTGGTTCAAATCCAGTCGCTCCGACCATCTCCCGACCTTGCCCTGCAACCCTGCCGATCACAGTCGACGCGCAGAGACGTGAGTGCGACGTGATTTGGGCGCTTCGGGCAAGTCGGCTATCGTCCTATCACCACGTTGGGAAGTGGTTCGGGGCTCGGCCACCGGTACGGTAGGGTGAGCGGCGAACCATCAGGGTGTAGGGTCCGGTTGCGACGCCCGTCGCGACTGAACCTTTCGTTTCAGGGGCGGCGCCGTTCGCTCGGAGTGTCATGGTTCCCTATCGTCTCCTCAGCTATTTCGCCGATACCGGCGAGCCGCGCGCCGGGCTCCTGATCGGCGACCTCGTTTACGATCTCGACGCGCTCACCCGCGCCGCGGGCCGCGACCACGGCCTCCAATGGTCGACGATGCTCGACATCCTCCGCGACTGGGAGGCGACGCGGCCCATTCTCGAGATCATCGCCGCCGACCCGCCGCCGGTCGCGGGATGGCCGCTCGCCGCGACCCGGCTGATGGCGCCGATCCTCTATCCCGGCGCGCTCTACTGTGCGGCCGCGAACTACAGCGACCACCTCGAGGAGATGACCGGCAAGGCCCCCGACAAGAGCACGCTCGCCCCGTATTTCTTCCTCAAGACGCCGGTGCAGTCGGTGATCGGACCGGGCGCCGAGATTCGCCTCCCGACGCGCCACACCGGGAAGGTCGACTGGGAGGCCGAGATCGGCGTCGTGATCGGCCGCGCGGCGCGCAACGTCCCGGCCGCGCGCGCGATGGACCATGTCGCGGGCTATGTCGTCGTCAACGATCTCTCGGCCCGCGACCACATGCGGCGCGACGACTGGCCGTTCCGCTCCGACTGGTTCGGCCAGAAATGCTGGGATACCTCGGCACCGATGGGCCCGTGGATCACGCCGGCCGCGGCGATCGCCGATCCGCACGCGCTCGCGATCAGGACCTGGGTCAACGAGGCGCTCCGCCAGGACTCCTCAAGCCGGCGGATGATCTTCGACATTCCCGAGCAGATCGCGGCGATCAGCCGCCAGCTGACGCTCAGGCCGGGCGACGTGATCGCGACCGGCACCTGCGCCGGCGTCGGCCACGCGCGCGGCACCTATCTCGGCCCGGGCGATCGGGTGCGGATCGAGATCGAAGGGCTGGGCACGCTCGAGAACCCGGTCGTCGCCGGCCTCTGAGCCGGCGATCGCGTCAGAACTTCCCGTCGATCAGGACGAACATGACCTTGCAGTCCGCATCGGAGCGGTTGCTCCAGGCGTGGTTCGTGCCGCGCTGGACGAAGGTGTCGCCGGCCCGGAGCAGCACCTCGGACTCGTCGAGCACGAGATAGATCTCGCCCTCGAGCACGAGGCCGTAGTCGATCGATTCGGTCTTGTGCATCAGCGGGTGCGGCGGCTTCGCGCTGGCATCGGCGGCGTACTTGGCGCCGAGCGCGGCGAAGCTCGCCATCGCCGCGGCGCGGTCGACCTTGTCGATCCAGCCCTTCTCGGGCGGGAAATTGATGACGCGGAAGACCGAGCCGTTCTTGGGCGGCTCGAGCCCGATCGTGGCCTTGGTGGTGTCCTCGTTGCCGGCAAGGCTCGCCGGCGATTCAAGCGCCCGCCAGATATTGTTGATCGCGACGCCGGGACGGGCGGGCGGGCGGACGACATTGGGGGTCTCCTCGTCGAGGATGACGACCGCCTTGCCGCGTGCGTCATGGCCCGTGACGACGCGCCTCACCCCATTCGCCATGATCTCGCTCCCCCGGCTGTCCGCGCCGGTTATCGCTTGGCGCGAGAGACGGCGCAAGCCGCGCGGCGTGTGGCGCCGGCGCATCACGCGCGCGGCCTGTCGCGGCCGATCGAAGGCGAGTGGCCATATCTCTGGCTCGATGCGACCTACGTCAAGGCGCGCCGCGACCATCGCATCGTCTCGGTCGCGGTCAT